>Ga0306868_1000158_pt1 | contig 52547 bp, 56 predicted proteins | sample AntRauTorckE6832_FD_190411 | JGI IMG/M metagenome (GOLD analysis project Ga0306868, IMG submission 190411) | Saline lake microbial communities from Rauer Islands, Antarctica - Metagenome Torckler E6 #832 (v2) (version 2) | ecosystem: Environmental > Aquatic > Non-marine Saline and Alkaline >... | reverse complement strand
AACTTCACAGTGAACACCCTGTCATTGTTGACTTCATATACTATACATACAACAGCATAGATAGGACTTACACCTATTATCAGAATAATTTACGAAGCACACAACAACAAATAACCCATCTCGGTTAAAAGATGGGTTTTAATACATTACTATTTATACATTTTTCATTTTTGGATCAAGAGCATCTCTTAAGCCATCACCCATTAGGTTAAAACCTAATACTCCAAATATAATTGCTAAACCAGGGAATGTTGCAACCCAAGGAGCTCTTTGCAGTGAACTTCTTGCATCACTAAGCATTGCTCCCCATTCTGGTGTAGGTGGTTGGGCTCCTAAACCTAGGAAACTTAAAGCAGCTGCTTCCAAAATAGCAGTAGCTATACTTAATGTGGTTTGTACAATTAAAGGAGCCATTGCATTTGGTAGTAGATGATGGAAAATTATTCTAAAATCATTTGCTCCCATCATTCTTGCAGCAGCAATATATTCGCTTTCTTTAATCGATATAGTTGAAGATCTAATAATTCTAGCAAATCTTGGTATGTTTATTACCCCAATCGCAAGCATTGCATTTCTAAGTTGTGGACCTAAAATTGCAACAATAGCTATCGCAAGTAATATTGCTGGAAATGCTAACATAATATCCATAATCCGCATTATTAACATATCTAGAACTCCACCATAATAACCAGCAATCAAACCTAAAAATACACCAGTTACTAAAGCTATACCTATAGAAAACAAACCAACTTGTAAAGATATTCTTGAACCATATATTATTCTACTTAAGATATCCCTTCCCATCTCATCTGTACCTAACAAATGTTCTGAGGAGGGAGCTTGATAACGTGTCATAATATTTTGCTCCAATGGATCATATGGTGCTAGAAGCGGAGCAAAAATAGCCACTGATACCAATATTCCAATAAAAACAATCCCTAAGACACCTATTCTGCTTTTCATTAAGCGTCTACCGGCTTCTAACCAAGGATTACCTCCATATTCTTTTAACTTTTCTTCTGCCATTTATTTCACTCCTACCATTTAGTTGTATTCAATTCTAGGGTCTATTGCCGCATATGAAATATCAACTAATAAATTTACAAAAACAAATGAGATTGCAAAAAATAGAATTCCACCCTGAACTACGGGGAAATCTCTAGCATATATTGCATCAACAAGGTACTTTCCAAGTCCAGGCCATGAAAATATCGTTTCTGTTAAAACTGCTCCACCAAGTAAAACTCCAAACTGTAATCCAACAACTGTTATAATAGGTATAAATGCATTTTTTAAAGCATGTTTATAAACTACTACTCTATCTTGAAGTCCTTTTGAATAAGCAGTACGTATATAATCTTGCTTTAAAACTTCTAACATACTTGATCGTGTCATCCTTGCAATAATTGCCATCGGAATTGTTCCCAAAGCAAGAGCTGGTAATATAAGATGACTTAAGACATCTTTTAAAGCTGTCCAATTCATCTGAATAATGCTATCAATAAATAAAATATTAGTTATATATTCCATTTCTATTCCCACACTTAATCTAGAAGATGGTGGTAGCCAACCTAAATTAACTGCAAATAACCAGATTAACATTAAACCTAACCAAAAGATTGGCATTGATACTCCAATCAATGCGATTAACATACTGAAGTTATCAAATAAAGAGTTTTGGTGTGTTCCAGCAAATATTCCTGCAGGTATACCCACAGTCACAGCAAAAACTATTGCAAAAAATGATAGCTCTAAAGTAGCTGGAAAACGGACCGATATTTCATTCATAACCGGATTATTACTCATAATAGATCGTCCCAGGTCAAATCTTAACAAACCTTTGAAAAAATCAATAAACTGTATATGCAAGGGTTCATTTAGACCCATTGATTCCCTTAATTGAGCTAAAGCTTCTGGAGAAGACCTTTCACCTAACATAGTTTGTGCAGGGTCACCTGGAATCAAGTGAATTATTAGAAAAACTACAAGTGCTACTCCTATTATTACAGGTATAAGTGCAAGTAATCGTTTTATAATATACTTAATCATCCTCAGATGTTCTCTCCTCTCTAAAAATCACTAATATTAAAAATATGCGGCCATTATAATAATGACCGCATACATTATAATTGAATTGCCTTTTTAATTATTGATCTAACCATACATTGTGTAATTTTTCTGTACTTGTAGGGTTAGGCACATAATTTTTAACCATTGTTTTCTTAACTAATGGTGGTGTAGAGTGTGCAATTGGTACCCAAGGTACGTCATTGTGAATAATTACTTGAGCTTTTTCATAAAGCTCAGTTCTAACTTCTTGATCAGGTGTTCTTTGAGCTTCAATTAAAATCTCATGTAGCTCATCACTTTTATAGTTAATATTATTTTGTGTTTGATCTAATAATACATATAAGAAGTTATCTGGGTCACCATTATCTCCAGTCCATCCTAATAAGAAGGTTTCTAGCTCATCAGCATAATACTTATCAAGATAAGTACCCCAATCATATGAAAGTAAGTTAGCTGTTACGCCAATTTCACTTAAATAATATTGCATTGACTGAGCAACCATTTTAGGTTGTGGGAAATACGGTCTAGCAACTGGCATATAATAGAAGTCAAATTCGAATCCATCTTCATATCCTGCTTCTGCAAGGAGTTCTCTAGCTTTTTCAGGATTATATGGATAGTCTTCTATCTCATCATTATATCCCCATAAGGATGGTGGTAGAGGGTTTTTAGCTGGTTCAGCTAAGCCCGCATAAAATGCACCAATCAACGCTTCCTTGTTAATAGCATGAGCAAAAGCTTTTCTAACTAACACGTTATCAAAGGGCTCAAATGCCATATTCATAGCAAAGTATCCAACATTATTACTAGGTCTTAGAATTAAATCTAAGCTTTCATCTTCTCTAACACTAGCAACATCTTCTGGGTTAATATAATCCATCATATCTATTGAACCTGATCTTAGTTCCATGTAACGCGCACCATTATCAGGTATAGATCTAAATACAACTCTATCTAAATAAGGACGTCCGCCCCAATAATCTTCATTTGCTTCTAAAATAACTCTGTCACCTTGTCTCCATTCAACAAACTTAAATGGTCCACTACCTACAGGATTTTTAAAGTAATCTTCACCATGTTCCATTACAGCTTCTGGGCTAGCAATACCAAAAGAAACCATAGCTAGATTATTTAAAAATGGAGCTTGAGATTCAGTTAACTGAAATCTTACTGTATATTCATCTACAGCTTCTACAGATTCAATAATACCAGGAAAGTCTTGGAACATATAAGCATAATAAGTGAACTCTCCACCTATATGATAAGGATGATCTTCTTGTCCCCAACGTTCGAAGTTCCACTTAACCGCTTCAGCATCTACAGGGTTTCCATCATGGAATTTTACTCCCTCTCTTAGATAGAAAGTCCATGTAGTACCATCTTCACTGACATCCCAATCTTTTGCAAGACCAGGAATTACTTCTGTAGTACCTGGTTTATACATAACGATTGTATCATAAATCTGTTGTGTTACTTTAAAGGATTCACCATCAGTAACTTGAATTGGATCAAGTCCAACTGAGTCTCCACTACGTCCAAAAACAAAAGTTCCTCCATACTTACCCTCTTCATCTTGTGCCATAGCTGCAAAACTAAATAAACCAATTATCAATGCAGCCACTAATAAAATTCTTAAACTTTTTAAATGTTTCATATAATCTACTTCCTCCTCATTTTTTAATAAATATAATTAACTAAAATTATTTTTAATTTTACTCTACTTCTCTACTACGTCACCCCCTTATTTATATTAAAAAAATATAAATATATATATAGTATTATAAAATAGAAAAATCATAAAAGTCAAAGCCTTCATATAAATAAGGCTTCACTTTTCGGTAAATTGGTGTGTATTTATTGTCTCTCTTATTACTATTAATTCACGATAGTTAAATAATTTCCTTTAATTTTTTCATTATTTTCTTTGCTTTTGTTGATATTACACAAAAGACGATTCAGAAAATTATTTAAATCTAAAAAATTATTTTTTCCATTTAAACAATTATAAAAACAGTGTTTTTATAAATACACGGGGATATGCATACATAAAATGTATTATTGGCATAACTATATCTAGTTATACTGTGCTATTTCATTAATCTAATACACTATTTAAAAACCATGTTACTATACTTAATATAATTGATCCAAAAAAGGCAGTCCAAAATCCAGCAATAAAGAACCCAGGCACAATTGCTGCTGCTAACCATAACATCAAACCGTTAACAATAAATAAAAACAATCCCATTGTGATTAACGTTAGCGGTAAAGTTAAAACAATAAAAATGGGCTTAATTATTACATTTGCAATACCTAATATTAATGCCGCAACAAATCCTGAAAATAAACCTTGAATACTCATCCCTGTTAGTATATAAGACGTTATAAACAATGCAGCCATGGTAATAATAAGTTTAGCTAACATTCCTTGTCTTTTTTCTTTGAATTCATAATGATATGTTTCCATATGTATCCCTCCTCTTTTATTTACGTATTGTCAAAAGTTTTAAACTTTTTTACTTCTTGTACATTATATTTAATACTGTTATAATTATATTTTACTATAGTCTTTAAATCTCCTGCTTTTTTAATAAACATCAATATTATTAATAAAAAAGGATTTAATCATTTTATGTGCAATTTATTACTATAGAATATAGAGGGGAGCAAGAATAATGAAAAAAACAACTGTATTTATATTACTAATTGGTATTATATTTTTAATATCTTTTAATACTTATGCTTATCAAACTGACATTTATTTTGATAAAAGCTATGGTGATCTAGAATTGAATTTAAACCCAAGATCAACTACACCTGGTTATTCTACAGAATATAAGCTGCCTTTAGACACTTTAGTTTTTAAAGCTAATTTTAATGAATATATTTTTAAAGATTGGGCAGACTATTATTCATTAACTATAGGTAGCAATATTATAGGAACCAAAACCAGAAATACTAAGACTATAAATTATATAGATAACATTAATAACAAAGTGAATACTATTACTAATGAGACAAACTATCAAACATTTTATCTAGATATCCTTTTAGCAAACTATCTACTAGAATATTCCACTCCTGAAAAAACTTATTTAATATTAATTGGATATGAGTATGAAAATTCTGTATATAGTTTAACAGAGGGGAGTATTTACGACTATTCAACATCTACTACTACTAATTTAAATGGAGAGATAACTGATCTTGATTTTCAAAATCATTTAGTTTATCTTGGTATGATTTTTAATAAAAATATAACTCGGACTTTAAAAAATAAATTTGTAGTTAAGTATTCTCCTTATGCCTACACCAAAAATAGTGAAACCAATTATTATCAAAACTATCAATCAAAAGGAAGTAATCAAGGCAGCTATATGTATGTAAGTGATAATATTAGATATAATTTAACTAAGAACATGTATTTGACAGGCGGATTAAGTTACAAACTTTTAAATACTACTGGTGATACAGAAAGATATTATTATGGCGGTGCTAATCAAGGTTCAACAGTAAATGTAGATCAAGAATTGAAATCAGAGCAGTATAGTATAAATGTTGGATTTCAATATTTGTTTTAATTCTGAAATATTTAGACTCTCTTGTCAAAACTGATAAGAGAGTCTTTTTTATTCTATAAAACTTTTGAATTAACCATTATTGATTAAATTTTGTAGCAGCATCTTCAGCTGCATTTATTAATTGATATGGAACTGGAGAAGCTGTTAAAGCTGGCTGGGTTCCAACCTTTAAGGTAGCTAAAAATATGCTCTTCAATAACCTAACTTAATATGTTTAAAAACTCCCCCATACTATCTGTTCCATAAACCTGAACTCCTATTAATTTACCATCATATTTTTGAAAAATTAATGTTACACCTAATGTTTGTGCTCCTGCCATGGTGCCGGAATGTCTATTAAACTCCTCTGCCTGTCTTTTTGTTAATCCCGCTACACTACACTACCTCCAATAATCAACACCTCTATATTCAGTTTTTATCTTCCTATTTTAGCATATGAACATAATTAATTATTGCACTCTTACTTTATTAGCTCAACTATTATTAAGAACTGTTTGTTAAAATATGTAAATAAGCTTGACATTTGATTTTAATTCCTTATAATAGGTAACGTTGATTAAACGAAAGGAGGAACAACAATGAATTTTGGTAAAAAAGTGAAATGTGAAGTATGTGGAACAAGAAACTGGTCAGGTAAAGAATACTGTGAAAGATGCAGTGGTAAACTCGACTTTGATAATATAATTAATATGGCTGAAAAACTAAAAAAACAAATAGCATAACCGGCAAGTTTTAACCTTCCTTATGAAGCCGCTTTGCCTTCTCTTCTTTTTTTCTATCTCACATATTTATTAAACCCTATTATAAATTGACATCCCAACATTAATAATTTAAAATTATAGCAGTACGTAAAATAAAATTAAGGTTGGGATATATATGGATTATGTTTATTTAGATAATGCTGCTACAACACAACTACTCCCAGAAGTAATAAAAAAAATGAATAATGTACTCACAAAAAAATTTGGAAATCCTTCTTCACTGCATAGACTTGGAATTGATGCAGAAAAAGAAGTTAAAAGCGCTCGCCAAAATATCGCTCAGATTTTAAAAGTTGATTTTGATGATATAATTTTTACAGGAAATGGTTCGATAGCAAACAATATAGCCATTAAAGGCACAGTTAATAGACTTAAAAAATATGGTAATAAAATTATAACAACACAAATAGAACATAAATCTGTCTTAGAAATTTTTAAACATTTTGAAGCTCAGGGATTAGATGTTGTTTATTTACCGGTTAATAAAGATGGCATAATCGATTTAGAATTCTTGAAAAATGAATTAGATGATAAGACCATTCTTATAAGCATTATGGCAGTAAACAATGAAACCGGAGTGATTCAACCACTAAAAGAAATCTCAGATTTGATAAAAAATTATGGAAAACTATACTTTCATGTAGATGGTATACAGGCTTTAGGTAAGATAGATGTAGATATAAAAGAATTAAATATTGACTTATTCTCAATGAGCGCACATAAAGTTCATGGACCAAAGGGTGTAGGCGCTTTATATATAAATAAAGATATTATTATTGATAAAATTCTTCACGGAAGTAATCAGGAAAAAGGGCTTTACCCTGGAACAGAGAACACTGCAGGAATTGTTGGTTTTGGTGAAGCTATAAAATATCTTCCAAATAAAAATGAATTAAAAAGAATGAAGGAATTAAATGTATATTTAGCAAATAAAATAAAAAATGATATTAATGAAGTTAAAATAAATACCCCTATTAATGGTCAAAGTGCTCCTCATATACTTAATGTTTCTATTTCAAAAATTAAAGGCGAAGTCTTAGTTCATAGTCTAGAAAGTGATAATATCTATATCTCAACAGGTTCTGCTTGTTCATCAAAAAAAGATACTACAAGCCATGTAATTAAAGCTATGGGTATTCCAGATAAATACAAAGAAGGTACTATTAGATTTAGTTTCAATAAAAATATTACCAAAGAACAAATAGAATATGTATTCAACAATCTGCAAAAAAATATTTCAAACTTAAGAAAGATTATGAGGTGAAAAAAATGGAAAACCTATTTTTAATTCGATATGGTGAAATAGGATTAAAAGGAGAAAATAGATCTTTATTTGAAGATAAACTTCTATCAAATATAAAAAATAGCCTGAGAAAAATTGATGATAATCTATCAGTATATAAAACTCCGGGTAGAATATTCTTGAAAACTACTGCTGATAAAGAGCTAGTTAAAGAAAGTTTGCAAAAAACACCGGGGTTAGTTTCATATTCTCCAGTTGAAAAAGTTTCCTTAGATTTAAATAAATTTAAGGCACTTGTACTAAAAATAGCCAAAGATAAAATCAGAGAAGATAAAAAAATCACCTTTAGAATTAGTGCAAGAAGAAGTAATAAAGAATACAAATATGATTCAATGGATTTACAGTATGATCTCGGGGAATATATAATTGAAAACATTAGTAAAGATAAAATAAAAGTGGATTTACACAATCCTGATTTAAATATAAATGTAGAAATTAGAAAAAACTATGCATACATTTATTCTAAAGTATACAAAGGAATTGGCGGTTTGCCGGTTGGAACCACCGGTAAAATTGGTCTAATGTTATCTGGTGGAATTGATAGCCCAGTAGCAGGATTTATGGGCATGAAAAGAGGAGCAGAAATTGTTCCAGTATATTTTCATAGTTTCCCATTTACCAGTGATCGTACTAAAGAAAAGGTTATTGATCTAGCAAAAGTCCTTGCTAAATATCAAAACAAAATAAACTTACACATTGTAAACTTTACTGATATTTTAAAAGAAATTAATGATAAGTGTCCTGATAAATTACTAACCATAATTATGAGAAGATTAATGTTGAAAATAACTGAAAAAATAATTCAAAAACAAAACGGAAAGGCAATTATTACCGGGGAAAGCATTGGACAGGTAGCTAGTCAAACCCTTGAGGCAATAAATGTAACCAACAGTATAGCTGATCTTCCGATTTTAAGACCTCTGATAGGTTTAAACAAATTACAAATAATAAATATTGCTAAAGATATAGGGACCTATGAAATATCAATTAGGCCTTATGAGGACTGCTGTACAGTTTTTGTACCAAATAGTCCAGAGACAAGACCTACACTAAAACAAGTAGTTGAAGGAGAAAAAAAGTTAGATATAGAAAACTTAATCAAAGAAGCTGTAAATAATGTCGAAATCATAAACATTAACTAACTTTTCAATCTTCATTACCAATAAATTTAAGTCCTTTAAAAATATTCCTAAACGACTTTGACTTTAAATGTGTTGGTTCTTCACATATGATTTCTTCATTATTTATTATGTATTCAGCGTTAGTAAATAATTGAATGGTGTAACTACCACAAATATTTTCTATTTTCCTTTTCGCTCTGGTCAACCATTCAAGACCTACATTGTTATTACCATGACAGTCGGAAGCAATAACTTGAACTAAATAATTATCGACTAATTCAAAAGCAGTCTTTTTTACATTACTTCCATATACTCCAAAAAGGCTGCCGGCATTGAGTTGAAATATAATTCCAGCCTTAACCCATTTATAGAGGATACCTGGGTTTTTTATTACTTCTTGATTTCTTTCCGGATGAGCAATTATAGGTTTATACCCCATCACACTCAAATCATAAAATATTCTATCCAAATAATCTGGTATGTATTTCATAGGTAATTCTAATAAGATATATTTACTATCATTTATAGTTAAAATATCTCTGTTTTTAATCTTTTCTAGCAAATTCTGAGTTAAGTATATCTCATGACCAGGTAATATTTCCACCTGAATATTTTTTGTTCTTAATAATTTATTAATCTTTTTTATTTTTTCTTTTATCTCTTTTCCTTCAACTTTATAGTTTTCTTCCATATAATGGGGCGGTGCAACAATTTTATATATATCATAATTTTGGGCAGTTTTTGCAATTTCAACAGTTGCTTTTAATGTTTTAGCACCATCATCAATTCCTGCAAGAAGGTGGTTGTGAATATCTATCATCCTCTACACCTACCTTAATGTTTTTTAGTCTCCCTTACAGTGATTCCGATATCACTCCTATAATGCATATCTTCAAAAGTCACTTCTTCTATATATTCATAGATTTGATTTATTGCATCATCCAAATCTTCACCTAACACAGTAAGCCCGATTACTCTACCTCCAGCCGTGTAAAATTTATCACCAATTTTTGTAGTACCAGCATGAAATACCAGTAAATTATCATATTTATTAACTTTATCTAAACCATGAATTTCCTTACCCGTATCAAAAGTTACTGGATAACCAGCAGAAGTCAATATAACACAAACAGCTGATCTTTCATCCCAGTTAATCTCAACATCCATAAGTTGTTCATCAATGGTCTTCTCAAAAATATCTATTATATCTGTATTCATTCTGGGCAATAAAACTTGTGTTTCAGGGTCGCCAAACCTAGCATTAAAATCTAGTACTTCTGGACCCATATCAGTTAATATCATGTTAATATATAATAGTCCTTTATAGTTTAAACCTTCTTCATTAAATGCATGTAGTGCAGGATTTAATATTTCATTAATTATTCTGTTTTTTAATTTTTCATCTATAAAAGGTAGAGGTGAAAAAGATCCCATGCCACCTGTGTTAGGGCCCTCATCTCCATCAAAAACAGCTTTGTAATCCTGGGCAAACTCTAAAGGTACAAAGTTTTTTCCATCTGTAAAGACCATTACAGAAATCTCCTGACCCTCTAAAAAGTTTTCAATAACTATTCTACTTCCAGCATCCCCAAAAACTTTATCTCCCATAATTTTAGTAATAGCTTCTTCTGCTTGTTCTTTAGTAGTAGCAATTACTACACCTTTACCAAAAGCCAATCCTTCAGCCTTTATAACAAGTGGATAATCTGCCTTTTTTAAAAATTCCATCGCTTTTTCAGGTTCTGTAAACACTTCAAATTCAGCTGTTGGAATATCATGTTTTTTCAGTATATTTTTTGCAAATACCTTACTGCCTTCAACTCTTGCAGCTAATTTATTTGGCCCAAAGATTCTTAAACCTCTCTTTTCAAATTCATTTACAATACCTTTTATTAGCGGCTTTTCAGGACCGACAACAGTAAGATCAATCTTATGGTTTTTAGCCCATTCTGCTAATAGTTTTGTATCACTGGCTGCAATATCTACTTGTTCTGCTAAATCAGTCATCCCGTTATTACCTGGGGCCACATATATTTTGTCAACTTTTTCACTTTGATATATTTTCCAAACCAAAGCATGCTCTCTACCACCATTTCCAACAACTAATACTTTCATGTTTTACACTCCTTGTATAAAAGAATTGGAGAAAAATTATTAATTAAAATTTTACTATTTTCTAATAATCGTATCTACTCTTTTAGGTCCAGTTCCTATAATTGTAATAGGAATTTCAATTTCTCTTTCAATCATTTGAACAAACTCTTGAGCTTCTTTTGGTAACTGATTAAATGATTGTATGCCTGAAATATCTTCTTCCCATCCAGGAAATATTTTATATACTGGAATTATTTTTGTGTTTTCACTCCCTAAATCAGTTGTATCAGAGTTGTCTTCATAAGATGTACACACTTTAATTTCCTCTAAACCACTTAGCACATCAATTTTAGTTAAAACCAATTCTGTTAGTCCATTTACTCTCACAGCATATTTTAGTAATGGTAAATCCAACCACCCACATCTCCTTGGCCTACCAGTTGTAACACCAAATTCATGTCCTTTTTCAAGCAAAAACTTACCCATATCGTTAAATAATTCGGTAGGAAATGGTCCTGCTCCCACTCTTGTTATATATGCTTTTGCTACTCCTATTATATCATCAATCCTTGTTGGACCAAAACCAGCCCCTGTGCAAACTCCTCCGGCAGTTGGATTAGAAGAAGTAACATAAGGATATGTACCGTAATCTATATCTAATAATGTACCTTGCGCTCCTTCAAAAAATATGTTTTCATCATTTTTATATGCTTGATCTAATAAAAGTGATGTATCAGTTACATATGGTTTTATATTTTCAGCTGCTTTTAAATATTTATCTTTAATATCTTCATAGGATAATTCTTTTTCGTTATAAACATTCTTTAGAATAAGATTTTTATATTCTAAAACATTTTTTAGTTTTGTTTTAAAAACTTCTTCATCTAAGAGATCAGCAATTCTTATACCTCTCCTTGCTGCTTTATCAGTATATGCAGGGCCAATACCTTTTTTAGTGGTCCCTATCTTATTATCGCCTTTACGACTCTCTTCAAGGCCATCAAACTTTCTATGATAAGGCATAACTACATGTGCTTGATTACTTATGTAGAAATTATCAAACTTAAGCCCACGTTTTTTCAAACCTTCCATTTCACTAATAAGAGCTATTGGATCTATTACAACTCCACTACCTATTACGCTTGCTTTATCTGGATAAAGTATGCTAGAAGGTATTAAATGTAATTCATACTTGTCATCTCCGACAATTACTGTATGTCCAGCATTATTACCCCCGCTAAATCTAACTACATAATCTGCTGTCTCTGCAAGTTTATCTGTTACTTTCCCTTTTCCTTCATCTCCCCATTGTGCTCCTACTACTACTTTAACTGACATATCGATTGCTCAAGTTATAATTACTTGAGCTTCCCCCTTTCAAAGATAAAATCCACTTCTTTAATAAAGTTATTATAATTAAATATTCCATTTAACTCTTCTTTATTTAAGTATGTCATAACTTCACCATCATTTTCAATAATTTTTTTGAAACTTTTATTACCGTCCCAGGATTTCATTGCATTTTTTTGGACTAATTCATAAGCTCTTTCTCTATCTAAACCCTTTTCAATTAAAGAAAGCATAACTTTTTGAGAAAAAACAAGTCCATTAGTTTTATTAATATTTTCTTTCATTATATCTTGATTAACCCTTAGATTGTCTAACAAATCAGTAAATTTAAATAACATATAATCCAATAATATGAAACTATCTGGTAAAATAATTCTTTCAACTGATGAATGAGTTAAATCTCTTTCATGCCATAAGTTAATGTTTTCAAAAGCAGGAATCATATTGCCTCTTATAACACGAGCAAGTCCACTAATTCTTTCACTAACAATTGGATTCTTTTTATGCGGCATTGCAGAAGAACCCTTTTGTCCTTTAGAAAAGTTTTCTTCAACTTCAAGTATATCTGTCCTCTGTAAATTTCTTATTTCAGTACTAAACTTCTCTAATGATGCCGCTATTAAAGATAGTCGACTCACTAGATCAGCATGTCTGTCTCTTTGCAAAATTTGATTAGTAAATAAAGAAGCCTTAAGTCCTAGTTCTTCCATTACGATTTCTTCAACTTCTGGGTTGATTGTGGCATAAGTACCAACAGCACCGGATATTTGACCAACTCTTATAATATCATCTAGTTGTTTGATTCTATCTAAATGTCTATTTATCTCTTGATACCATACTGCTAACTTTAATCCAAATGTTATCGGTTCTGCGTGTATACCATGTGTTCTACCCATCATGACTGTATGTTTATGTGATATTGCTTTTTGTTTAATCTTATCTTTTAGTTTTAATAGATCTTCTTTTATTAAGTCTAACGCTTCAACTAATTGCAGTGCTAGACCAGTATCTTTGATATCATTAGAAGTTATACCTTCATGTACAAACTTTGAATGTTCTCCAATGTTTTCATTAACATTTTCAATAAAGGCTAACATGTCATGTCTTGTCACAGCTTCAATTTCTTTTATTCGTTTAACATCAAATGAAGCTTTTTCTTTGATTTTTTTATAAGCTTTTTGAGGAACCTCACCTAATTTCATCCTTGCTTTGACAACTGCTAACTCAACATCTAACCATTTTTGAAATTTATTTTTTTCATTAAAAATTTTATTCATTTCCTCACGACTATATCTATCTATCAAAGTTATCTTCCTTTCTTTATTTATCGTTTCCGTTTTAATATTAGCAAATAAGATATTTACTGTCAAGCCAGCAAAGTTAAAAGGTTCTATTATTAACTTTTAGTAAAAATAAATCATATAGATATCTATTTTAAATTATTTTAATATTTTCAATAAAAATTTTGCATTGTATTTTATAACTAAAAGATGTATAATTTTTTACGAGGGTGAGTAAAAATTGGAAAACATTAAACTAATCGAACATAAAAAAATTAGAATCTGTTGTAATGATGAAAACCAAAGCATAGAATTAGGTCGCGAAAGTATAAATAATGGATTTTTAAAATCGCTACCCGGCCCTTCTCTGCCTGTATTTATATATATATTAACTCATCTTGATAATAATAATACTATAAATACTAATCCTGCAATAATAGCAGGGTTTTTAGCACTTGATCGTGAAAATACAAAAAAAGGATTAACAATTTTAGAAAAAAATAATTATATAAAAATAGATGAAAAACGTACTGGTAATTACAGTCATGAAATAACTGTAAATTTAAATAAAATAGATAATTCTTGTTTTATTAAAAATGATAATGAAACTGATAGTAATGAAAATTTAACACCCTATCGCAAAAAAGTTATCCATAAGAATAATTTTAATAAAGAAGATATAAAAAAAGCCCTTTTAAGTTTTTTGCCTGATAAAATAGATCACTCTATGTTAATAGATGAAATCGATTGCTGGATAGATGATTTTGACAAAAAGATGCTTAAAGAACTAATCAGGAGAACAAATAAATGGTTCAAAAAGAATAACAAAAACAAAAAGGAAGGTTTTTATTATCTTCATGGAATAATTGATGATTGGTATAATAAAGATATCTTTGAATATAAAAGACTTAAACATTTTGATAAAATGTATCGAGAAACAAATGAATTGGCAAAATGTTATGGCTTAAAAAATTGGTATAATGTAACAGAAGCCCAAATGGAAATTTTCAATGATTGGTTAAACAAAAATGAAGGAATTAACCTCTCTATTGCTAAATATGCTATTAAAGAGGCCTTTAAACGAAAAAGTGATGGCCAACCATCATTAAAATATATTGAAGACAATTTTATTATACCACTTAAAGAAAACAAGGTGCAAAATATTGAGCAGGCCGAAAATATTTTAGATAACAATAATTATAACAAAAATTCAAATAAAAATAATAATGAATTTAAAACTTCTAATAAAAAAAATAATTGGAATACATTTGAATGGGATATCGAAGATCTTAATTAAAGATCTTAACAGGAGGATTAATAATGGCTTTAGAGCAAAATTATACTGAAAAAACTGGAGATAGTGTAGAACAAGAGTTCCAACTTTTATCTATTCTCTTACAGTATCCAAATAAGATTGATGAAGTAGCTGATGTTTTAGAGACAAAACACTTTCTAAATCCAAAAGCACAACTTATCTATGATATATTATTAAAACAATTTGAGCGAGATAATCAAATTTCTAAAACTAAACTATTTCTAAAACTTAAAAATGAAAATATTGTGAAAAGACCAGAAGAAATGATAGAAAATTTAACCTCAGGTTTTAGCACTCCTGAAGAACTTAAACCTACTATCGATATTATAAAAACAAATCATCAAAAAGATCTTTTACAAAGAGCTTCTAAAAAAATAGATAAACTAGCACAAGAAACTGAGTTAGATATCTCTGACTATCAATCAAGGGCTCAAGAAATAATATTTGCCGCAACCAATGAATCAAATGATTTAGATAAACATATCTATACTATGGAAGAAGCTCTATTAGAATCATTTGAAGCATATTTGAAAAGAAAAGACAATAAAGTTGATGTTGGATTACAAACTGGATTTATTTCACTTGATAATTTAATCGGTGGTTTTAAAAGAGGACACTTAAATGTAATAGCTGCTTCAACAAGTATGGGTAAAACTGCCTTTGCAATCAACATTGCAAAAAATGTCCTAAAAAGAAGCGAATCAACAGCTATAATAAGCTTGGAGATGGAAGCACAGGAAATTGTAGATAGAATGATTATACAGGAAGCAAAAATTAATGGTTGGAAATATAATCAGGGAGAAACAAATGACCAGGAAGATAAAAGAATATCTAAAGCATTAGATGATTTACATGAGTTTCCTCTTGCAATCTCTGATGAAAGAGGTCTAAATGTTGCTCAAATAAGGGCAAGACTTAGAAAATTTAAAGCTCAAATGGGTGATTTAAGCCTTGTTATAGTCGATTACCTACAAATGATACAGATTCCTGAACAACATGCTCAAAACACCGCAAGAGCTGTCGGAGAAATCGTATTACAGCTTAGAAACCTTGCTTCTGAATTAGAAGTTCCAATTGTTTTGATTTCTCAAATTAGTAGAAGTTTTACATCAAGACAGGATAAGAGACCAGTATTGTCTGACCTTAGGGATTCCGGTAATATTGAGGAAATTGCTGATGGTGTAATCTTTTTATATAGACATGCCCATACCAGTGCAGCTGCTAGAGAAAAGGCCGAAGCTGAGGGTACTGAACAAGATACAGATATTATTATTGCTAAACAACGTACTGGCCAAACAGGATCTGTAAAACTGAAGTTCGAAGAAGATTACATAGCATTTGTAGATCCAGAAAATGTATCTTTGGAGGGTATGATTCCAGGTGAGTAAAGATATTGATTTAAAGATAGTATATGAATTTACAAATAAATATGAGAAATTAAAAAATGAAGGGAAAATATCTGAAAAAGATTTTCAAAAGATACTTTCCCTACTTGATGATATGGACCAACTATCCAAAAAAGAACTTGAAAATAAATTAAAAGATGTAACTTAATTCAACATTCAAAACAGCTTTTGGCAGTAATTGACCAGAGCCGAAAAAATCATCCTCTTGACCACTTAGATAGGATAAATTGATATTTAAAGATGTATTTGAGCTGAGTTGATTACTATAATTTGGTATTAATGCAGTACTTCCGTCATCTAATGAGGTTATTGAGAAAACTCCTATTGAACTAAAGTCGTTAATATTGTAACTTACATTACCTAGTAATATTTTAAGATAATCAGAATTAAACATATTCATCAACTGCTCTTCTGAACTAAATACAATTCCTCCCAAAGAGTTTAATACTTCAAAAATTCCTTCATTATTTTCAATCATGTGATATTCACCTTGGAAATATAATCTGTTTCCATAACCACCGTCCAGAATATAACTATAATCTGACCCTAGCATATAAGCATTAGTACTAATATTATTAGTATTATTATTCAAATTCAATACAGAACCATAAATACCAACACTCCCTATATCTCCCTTAAGAGACAAACCTAATCTTGAGTTATTTTGATTATTAACTTTTTTATTTACATAATTTAAACTAATATCATAATCTTTCACTAAAGTTCTTGCCCTAAAACCTATTTTATCATAATCGGGATTAAACTCATTAACTAAAGATAAGCTACTATACCAGTTAATAGGATAACTTAACTCTAAAGCATTTACATATTTAGCAGAAGTTTCTTGATCTAATGTTTCTGCCCCTAAGTTATAATCAACAGTATTAATTAATGAACCAAAAGACCAAGACACAGGTTGTTTACCTAAAGTTAATCTAATATCTTTAAATTTATGTCTTATATAAGCCTTTTTCAAGGAAATATCTAAGTTATAATTATCATCTGTATAATCATAATTGTTTTTTGCTGTTATTTCAAAGTTTGCATTCTCAAAAATTAATTCTAAGTTTACATTTTCATATATTAAATTTTGATTTGTATTTTCATAAAATAGTGCATTCACTCCAGTATTTAGTTCTCCACCAAATTGATATGCTAATGATGGTGAAGTAACTATTAATAAAAATACAATCGTGATAAATAATATTCGTTTTGAAAACACTAATAACCCTCCTTTAACATTGTATTACTGTAATGATTCTAATGAAAAAGTTCCTTCTGGTATTTCGGGATTAAACTCAATTGAATTTATAATAAAAGTGGTACTAGTATTTTCTCTCAACTTATTTTCCATTGTTGACTCCATTGGATACCATCTTCCTTGAATTTCCTCTGTTCTTGTAACAACAATCTCTTTTAATAAACGACCACTTTCTGCATACAACTCTTCTTTTAGTCCAATAAACCTTTCTTTATCAATCCATGAAATTCTTTTATAATAAGATACTTCAGCCCCTTCAACTTTGGTAGCTTCAATCTTATAACATTCTCTTCCCTGATATTCTTCCTCTCCAATTAATTCAAAGTTATATAACTCAAGATATTTTTCTGACTCCATCATATCTTTGTATGAAAAGTCACTACCCATCATACCTCTTTCTAACATATGACCAGATAATTTAACAACATCTTCTGCATCTGGAAAAAACATCCATAAATTATCATCTCGTTTTAAAAATTTAGTACCGCGGTCCATAGGATTTATGAATTCTGTTAATCCATTATCTCCTTCAATTAAAGATACCATACTTTTTTCTAATTTTCTTCCCCTGTTATTAATAATCATAGTTGATTCAATTCTTGCTGTTTTAATAAACTCATTATCGTCACGATGTTGAATAATTTCTTCTGCTGTAATAGCCAAAACAGAAGTCGAAAATATAAATAGTGAGATTATCAAAAATAAAGTAATTTTTTTCATTTTTATACACCTCCATTAAATATTCCTTAAAGCATCATGAGGTTCAAGTTTAGCCGCTCTTCTAGCAGGTATAATACAAGTTAAAGCAGTTACAATTGAACCAAGTAAAAATCCGAAAATAACATTTTCTAAATTATAAACAGGATATAATACTGGATTCATGAAAAATTCTTCCATCATACCTTCAACTGCTTGTGTATAATCTATCCCATGAACAGATAAATACTTTGTTAACATACCTCCAAAAATTGCTCCAAAGAAACTACCTACAATACCTAAAAAACTTCCTTCTATAATAAATAATGTTAAGATTTCTTTACTTCTTAATCCCAGTGCTCTCATCATTCCAATTTCTTGAGTTCTTTCTTTTACGATCATCACCATAGTGTTTATTACAACAACAGCTGCTAAAATAATCAGTAGTATATATATAACATTATATATGTATTCAGCTACATTAAATAATTTTAACATCGGATTAGCCTCATCCCAAGTTTGAACAATATATTTTCCTCTTTTATCATTATTATTAATTATTTGTTCAATTTTAGGTTTGATTTCATCGGCCTCATTCATAGAATCGGCTTTTATTAATATTTCAGTTGCACTATTTTCCATTATTAATATTCGTTGAGCCTGATCAAGAGGTATATAAAACAACCTCTCATTAATTAACGGTAGATAATGATCAATTTCTCCTACTATTTCAAATGTTGAACCTTTAAAAGAATCAAAAGAATTATTATATACAATAGTTAAAGTATCTCCAACAGATTTATTGACCTTATTTAGCAAGCCACTTCCTAAAACTATTTCTCTTTTATTAGGTTCGACCATTCTTCCTCTTACAAAATTAGACTTAATGTCAGTAAATTCTAATTCTTTATCAGGATCTACACCCCATCCTAACATACGTATAATCTCATCACCAGGACTGGCCATTGCTCCAAACTTAAGTCTAGGAATCACTATGTTTATACCTTCAATAGATTCAATCTTTTCAACCATTGGTAATACACCTCTACCTTCAAAACCGTCTACAGGATGTCTTAAAGATAAAAGTTTTTCCTTCTGATCATATGTTTCATCTATTACCTTAAGATGACCAGAATCATATTGGATATATAGGGAATAGGAAGAATCTAACATTCCTATTATAAGTCCCCTCGCAAAGATAACAACCATTACAGCAATAGCTATTGCAAACAGAGATACAATAGTTCGCATTTTATTTCTAAAAAGATTTCTCCCGGCAAGCGTTAATAAAAATTTCATTCACTGACACCTCCTATTTATGGTATATGGCTTTAACTGGATCTTTTTTCGCACCCCATATTGCCGGTAAAATACTTGCTAAAATAGAAACTAATATTCCAAAGAAAAATATGAATATAAATGTACTAATTTCCCAACCACCATATAATTTATCAGCAATAGGTATACCAAAAGTAGATTGTCCCTCTGTCATAGATGAAACACTTAGACCATAATTGCTCATAAAATATACACCTATGCTACCAATTAATACACCAAAAAACGAACCAATTATTCCTATTCCTGTTGATTCAATAACAAAAATATAAACAATTTCTCTTACCTTTAATCCCAAGGCTTTCATCATACCAATTTCTTCTAATCTTTCTAAAGCAGATAATATAACTGTATTAATTACCCCAACTGTTGCTAACACTATAATAATAATTAACATAATCATATTTTCGATATTTCCCTGTTGAATCATTGCCAGTAATTCTTGGGATAGTTGTTCCCAGTTATAAGCATGTAAATTTGAACCATTATCATTAAAAAGAGCGTTAAGATTGTTTGCTGCTGTTATAGATTTATCTCTCTCTCCTAATCTAAACAAATATTTACTTACCTTATTACCAATATTTAAAGAATCTTGAGCTAATTGTAATGGAAGATATACATGAAATTCATTAATTTCAGGATGTGGTGCATCAATTACACCTGACAATTGAGCATCAATTGTATTAAATGTTCCTTCTTCTGTTCTGAATAATAAGGTAGCATAGTCGCCCACATTAAAACCCATTAAGTCAGCTAATCCTTTACCAATTACAACATTTTGTCCACCGGTAAACATCTCACCTTCTAAGATATATTCTTTTAAATCAAACACTTTTTGATCATCATCTGGTTTAATTCCGATAGCATTAATAGGATAATCTTCACTGCCATTATTTATTGTTGCACCAAATAATAGTCTAGAAGTATAATTATCTGAACTCACAGTATTTTTGATATCATTAATAATATTTGAGTCTTCCTCGATTAAATTATTCATAGGTAATTCATCTTTGTTCTCCCAATACTCTTCTTTCATTACCTGGAGATGTCCAGTTTGAAGATTAATACTATTATCTATCGTCAAATCACTCATTCCAACCATTAAAGAATCCGATACTAGAAAGATAAAAATACCAAAAGATATCACAAAGGCAGTTATTATAGTTCTTTTTTTATGTCTTGTTAAATTTTTTAAAGCCAATTTAGTGAGGAACATCCAAATCCTCTCCTTGGTCATCATTAGTTACCTTTCCATCTCTTATTTCAATCAATCTCCTAGCATACCTCATAACTTGAGGATCATGTGTAGAAAAAATAAAGGTAGTTCCTAACTTCTTATTCATTTTAAGCATTATGTCTAAGACTTCTTCACTTGTCTCAGAATCTAAATTTGCTGTAGGTTCGTCAGCTAAAACCAATTTTGGGTTTTTAACCAGTGCCCTTGCAATAGCTACTCTTTGTTTTTGACCACCGGAAAGCTCATTTGGTTTTCTATTTTCCAGTCCTTTCAACCCTACTGATTCTAATATATCAAGAACTTTTTTCCTTCTTTCTTTTTTAGAAATTTCATCAATAATTCTTATTGCAAATTCGACATTTTCAAATGCTGTTAATACAGGAATTAAATTATGCCCCTGAAAAATAAAGCCCAGGTTATATCTTCTGAAATCAGATAATTCATTGTTATTTAATTCAGAGAGCTTCTTTTGACCTTCATATGTTATATCCCCACTGCTAGGTTTATCTAAACAACCAATAATATTTAGCAATGTTGTTTTTCCAGAACCAGAGGGTCCAAAAATAGTGGTGAATTCTCCTTTTTCAATATCGAGAGATATACCTCTTATGGCTGGAACATCAATCTTTCCCTGATGATATATCTTTTTAATATCATCTAATTTTAACAATGCCATTTAGTCAACCTCCTTTTTAATTCCAAAACCAATTATGTCCATCATGTTTTCAACTAAAGGTAGAAACTCATCAAAATTATCTAGATTATTTTCTTCTAAAAAGTATTCTGTAATAAAAAAACTAGACTTATATAACAGATGGGAAATATATTTTTTATCAATATCATTTCTGATCTGTCCTTCTTTTAGAGCTTTCTCTAAAAGCTTTTCAAACATTTCATTGCCCACTAGTTGAAATTTATCAATGATTTTTTTAAATTCATTTTTATCTTTATTTTTAATTAAACTTAAAGAAATTATTGCTAACCGTTTATTATCCTTCGCAAATTTAATTCCAACTTTATTTAACATCCTCCAATATTCAAAAAAATTGAATTTATCGTAATTGATATTAATGTTTTTATTTATATACTTCATTTTCCTCTCAAATACTAATTCAATTATATACTCAAATAAATCAAATTTGTTTTCAAAATATTGATAAAAGCTTCCTTTAGCAATTTTAGCTTTATTTACAATTCTTGTTATACTTGACTTTGTATATCCGTATTCTGCAAATTCATTAATAGCAGAATTAACAACTCTTTGCTTTTTACTTTCGTTTAAATTATAAAAGGTCTCACTCGGCAATTAATTTCCCCCTCTCTTATATATGTAGTGACTATATATTCACATGACTTTATATTCATATTATACCTTTATTATTTTAATCTGTCAATATTTTTAAAGATTGGTACAAAAACAAAAAACCCCCAAAAATATGGGGGTTAAATACAAATTAATTTTCATATAGCTATTCTTTATCTTCTTCTTCTTTTGCTTCAATAACCTCAACAATTAAATTAGCATAAATATCATCAAATAATTTTACTGGAACTTTATGAACACCAAGATCCTTTATGTTTTCATCTAATGAAATATTTCTTTTATCTAATTCATAACCTTCACTTGCTGCTGCCTCACTAATATCTTTGCTTGTAACTGATCCAAATAATTTTCCGTTTTCTCCTGCTTTTACAGGGAAAATAAATCTTTCCGCCTCAAGTTTTGTCTTTAATTCTTGAGCTTGTTCTGTTTTTTCAGCTTTTCTTTTCTTAGCTTTTTCAATTTCATTTCTTAATCTTTTCTTTTGAGATTCAGTTGCTTGTACAGCATAACCTCTTGGTATTAAGTAATTTCTGCCATAACCATCAGCAACTTCTACAATATCTCCAGAAGAACCTAATTTATCTACGTCTTCTCTAAGAATAATTTCCATTATCTAAAACCTCCCTTATCTTCAATCATCCTTTTTAGTACGGTTTTTTAATTTTCTAAAATCAAACCAAAAATCTGTTAGCCCCAGCAAAACAAGTCCTGGGGGAAACAATGGTACAAATAGGATAATTGCTGTATATATAATTTTTATTATTGAATTACTAGTTTTTTTATCAATAAAGTATAAAGAAACTGCATATCCTTGTATTAATGCCAAGAATAATAATACCATGTTTAAATTAACAAATATTATATTCCTTTTTAAAATTAATGATATAACAATTCCAATTGATATGATCCATCTTGGTAAAAACCAATATTTAATTGTTTTATAGATTTTTCTAGAATAACCAACCTTTTTTAAATACCAGTTAGTTACATAATAGTTTAAACTACCAGTAACTATTGCCGAAATCGCTACTAGAGATGGAAATAATCGTTGTAATAACTGTAGCTGATTTGCAATCATATCTTCCATATTACCTATGTTATTTGATTGTCCTATTATATTCCCAATTTCATTTATTATTGCTTGAAAATTAACTCCAAGTAAATATCTAGATACATATACTAATAATACATGTGATAGCAAAACAGAAAGTATCGAGAAAATCAATGTATTTAATGGTTTTATATCTTCTTTGATACAAGTACCAATAACAAAACCTATTAGACCAAAGCCTATAACAGCTAATAACCCAAACATTGGTCCAAACAATAATCCATTTATAAGTGCAGTAATCGCGATTACTCCCGCTACCGTATTCCTATCATGCTTTAATGTAATAACTGCAACCGGAATAGGCCATACAATTAAAACTAGAATGCTGAGAAATGGAATATAAATATTTATTAGTGTCAATATTAGTAGATATATAACTGCTTTAGTACTATCTTTTATTTTTTGATTAAGCATTTATTATTACACCTCAACATTATGATAACTGGCTGTTAAAAAATATAATATAAAGGGAGGATACTTAAATAATACCTCCCAAAATATTATACATCTATTCTTTTACATAAGGTAATAAAGCTAGTTTTCTTGCTCTTTTAACCGCTTTAGTTACATCTTTTTGATGTTTAGAACAATTTCCTGTAATTCTTCTAGGAACGATTTTACCTCTATCAGTAATATATCTATTTAATGTCTTTAGATCTTTATAATCAATTTCTTTATCTTTTGAACAAAAGAAACATGATCTATTTCTTCCTCTTCCCATTATAATACCTCCTTCTTAAAATGGTACTTCAAAATCATCATCTGATAAATCCTGTTCATCGACTGTGTCTGTATCCTTATTATTATTATTATTATTATAGTCTTCTGAGCGGCTATTTTTATTTTTATTATCACTAGGCCAGTCTAAAAATTGAACATTATTTGCAATTACTTCAGGATTAATGTATGTCCTATTATCATTTTTCCCTTGACTTTTTCTAATTTGAAGTGATCCTTCAACAGCAACTAGTCTACCTTTACCCAAATGATGGGCAACATTTTCAGCTAATTTTCGCCAAGTAACAATTTTAATATAATCAACATCGGTTTCACCTTGTGAATTTTTATAATTTCGTTCAACTGCTAAAGTAAAGTTTGCAACTGGTGTTCCATTACTTGTATATCTTAATTCAGGATCTCTAACCAGCCTTCCAATTAAAACAATATGATTTAACAATTAAGCCACCCCTTAATTTAATCTTCTTTTCTAACTATTAAAGAACGTATTATCTCACCAAGAATGCGATAATTGTGTTCAAGTTTTTCTAAAACATCAGTTGGAGAATCAAATTCAATAAATGTATAGTAACCAGAACGATAATCTTCAATTTCATAAGCTAACTGTCTGGTTCCCCATTCATCAGTATTAGTAATTTCTCCATCATTATCAGTAATAACAGATTTTATTCTTTCAATTATTTCTTCTCTTTTTTCTTCTTCTAAATCTGGTCTTAAAACTAATGTAGTTTCATAACTTCTCACTTTTTTCATCTTTTCTTTCACCCCCTCCACACGGTCTAAGCGGCTTCATATTTGTCTTTATGAAGCATGGATTTAATTATAACTTTTTTATAACCCAATTCTTAATTATTATAGCATTCAAAAATTGAAATTGCAACTTTTACACAATAATTATACATTAAATTTAAAATGACAAAAATCACCATCTTGAACTATATAATCATGACCTTCTATTCTAAGCAAAGCCTCTTCTCGGGCATCTTTAATTGAGCCTGCTCTCATTAAATCATTATAACTTATAACTTCTGCTTTAATAAACCCTTTTTCCATATCTGTATGTATTTTACCAGCTGCCTGTGGAGCTTTAGTCCCTTTTTTTATTGTCCAAGCTCTTATCTCTTTTTCTACAGCAGTATAAAATGTAATTAAATCTAATAGTTCATAACAAGATTTAATTACTTTATCTAAACCAGAATTTTCCAAACCGAAATCTTTTATAAAAATTTCAGCTTCATCTTTAGGCAGTTCTGCAATATCAGCTTCAATTTTTGCACTAACAGGAATAACCTCTGTGTTTTCTTCAGAAGTATATTCCCTTATTTTTTCAATACACTCATTAATATCTTTATTAAGGTCTGCTTCTGAAACATTTGCAATATAAATGATCTTTTTATTAGACAGTAAAAATAATTCTTCAACTAATTCTTTTTCTTTATAACTAAGATCTATATTGCGAACCGAAATTCCTTTATTTAAATTCCTTTCTAACTTTTCTAATATCTCGTATTCTATTTTATATCTATCTTCACCGGATTTAAGCATTTTCTCAGTTTTTTCTTTTCTTTTATTAATTGTTTCTAAATCAGCCATTATTAATTCTGAATTAATTACTTCTATATCCTTTATAGGATTAAACTCATTATCTACATGAGTTACATTTTTGTCATCAAAACATCTTACTACATGAGCTATTGCATCTACCTCTCTAATATGAGATAAAAATTTATTGCCCAATCCTTCTCCATGATTTGCTCCTTTTACTAATCCTGCAATATCTACAAACTTTATTGCTGCAGGTATTTTTTCAGGAGGAGAAAATAATTCATATAATTTATCCAACCTTTGATCTGGTACCTCTACTATTCCTATATTCGTATCAATCGTACAAAACGGATAGTTTTGAGCAGATACTCCAGCCTGTGTCAATGCATTAAATAATGTTGATTTCCCTACATTTGGTAAACCTACAATTCCAATTTCCATTATACCACCCTATTTTATTATCTCTTTTAGGTTTTTCTCAAACTTTCTTCTAGGCATCATGACAATATGGTTACATTTTTCACATTCAATTTTAATATCCATACCCACTCTAATAATTTTCCAAATTTCTGAGCCACATGGATGAGGTTTTTTCATTTTGACTTTATTTCCCACTTTTAACTCTGCCAATTTTATCCACCTCACATGATATATATTAGTAATAATATGATTAAAATTACTACAACAACAAAAAATACACACCCTTTATTTTTATATAAAGGTTTATCATCAACTTTAAATGAATAAGAACCTCTCTTGCGTGCTTTTTTTAGATACTGGACAGATTTTTTATATTCTCCCTGTTCTCTAAAAATCACACCTAGATTATTATATGCATTACCATATTCCGGTTCAAGATCAATAGCCTTTTTATATAATTTTTTGGCCTTTTCAATCTCACCTTTTTTCTTATATATACTACCAAGATTAGTTATTGCTGGTGCATATTCTGGATCTTTTTTTAATATCTTATCAATTAATTCATTAGCCTGATCTAAATTATCATTATATATTTCAATAACAGCTAATTTATTCAATGTTGGGATAAAGTCTTCAACTTCATCTAATATTTTTACGAATTTATTCTTTGATTCTTCAAACTTTCCAATATCTAACAAATCTGAAGCTTCTTTATATTCTTTTTTGATATTTTCATCTAACTTTTTTAAATAATTTTCTTCTAACATATTACAACCCCTCGTAATCTTATTCTTTCAATATTATATAATATTCCACTAACTAAAGCAATCTATAGTAGAAATAAGCGGCACAAGGCCGCTTATTTTATTAATAAATATTTGGTTTTATATTTGTCACCACTACCATTTTAAATCAGGTTCACGAGCAGCTTTTGCTTCATCTAATTTTCTAACAGAAGTATTGTGTGGTGCATTCTGTACAATTTCTGGATTATCGTCTATTTCTTTAGAAATTATTTTAAGAGTATCAATAAATTTGTTCAATGTTTCAATATTTTCTGTCTCGGTTGGTTCGATCATCATAGCTTCTTTTACAACTAATGGGAAGTATATTGTAGGAGCATACTGGCCATAGTCTAACAACCTTTTAGCAATGTTTAATGTGCTTACACCTTTTTCTTTTTGTTTTATTCCGGATAAGACAAATTCATGTAAACTGTTTTCTTCATATGGTAATACAAAATCCTCTTTAAGTTTTGCTTTCATATAATTAGCATTCAATACTGCATTTTCTGTTGTTTTCTTTAATCCTTTATATCCTAATGTTTTAATATAGGAATATGCTCTAATTAGTACTCCATAATTCCCATAAAAACCATGGACTTTACCAATTGATTTTGGTTTATCATATTCCCAATAATATTTGTCTTCCTCTTTAACCAATAACGGGCGTGGCAAATATGGTTTTAAAAATTCTTTAACTCCTACTGTACCTGAACCAGGTCCCCCTCCACCATGTGGAGTAGAAAATGTTTTGTGTAGGTTTAAATGTAATACATCAAAGTCCATATCTCCAGGTCTTGCATAACCCATTACAGCATTTAAATTTGCTCCATCATAATAAAGTAGCCCGCCTACATCATGAATTATATCAGCGATTTCTTTTATATCTTTCTCAAATATTCCTAATGTATTAGGGTTAGTTAACATTAATGCAGCTACATCATCATCAACTGCTTCTTTTAATTTCTCTAAATCAACCATCCCGTGTTCATTAGAATCTATTTCTACAATATCAAATCCTGCCATAACAGCACTTGCTGGATTAGTTCCATGAGCAGAATCAGGAACAATTACTTTTGTTTTTTCTATTCCTTTATCTTCAAAATACTTTCTGATTATTAAAAGACCCGTGAATTCACCATGAGCTCCCGAAGCTGGTTGTAAAGTCATTTCATCCATTCCACTTATTTCTGCTAAATCTGTTTTTAATTCATGTAATATTTGTAAGGAACCCTGAACATCATCATCACTTTGATAAGGATGTATTTGAGTTAATTTTTCTATTCTTGCAATATCTTCATTCCTTTTCGGATTATATTTCATTGTACAAGAACCAAGTGGATATATTCCAGAATCTACACCATAATTCAATTCTGAAAGAGCAGTATAATGACGAACAACATCTACTTCACTAACTTCCGGAAAGTTAAGATCTTTACGTACATATTTAGATTCAACATTATCCTCAATATTAATATCCGGTACATCTAAAGGAGGTAATGAATAACCTTTTCTGCCTGAGCTCGAATAATCTATAATTAATTTTTCAGCCATCTACATCGCCTCCAATAATCTTACTAAATTATCTAATTCTTCTTTAGTCCTTTTTTCTGTTACACTTATTAATATTCCCTCTTCTTCTTCAAAACGAGAAATATCTATTCCACCCAGTATTTTTTCTTCCTTTAGATTAGATAAAACTTTTTTCGCAGCAAGTTTTGTGGTTATCCAAAACTCATGAAAAAAGTTGTCTGAGTTAACTACTTCAAAATCTTCTAATTCATCAATCTTATCTGCAAGATAATGTGCCTTTTTATATGATTGTTCTGCAACTTCTTTCATACCTTTTTTCCCCATAGTTGCCATATATATAGTTGAAATGGCAGCATTTAATGCTTCATTTGTACACATATTAGAAGTAGCCTTTTCTCTTCTAATGTGTTGTTCTCTTGTCTGTAAAGTTAACACATATCCGCGGTTACCATCTGCATCAACAGTCGCTCCAGCAATTCTGCCAGGCAATTGTCTTATAAACTTCCTGTCGTTTATACAGGCAAGATATCCTAAATATGGTCCACCATAGTTTATTGTGTTTCCTAAACTTTGTCCCTCACCTGTTACTATATCTGCTCCAAATTCTTTAGGAGGTGTTAATAAACCTAAAGCAATTGGATTAGCAACAACAATTAAAAGTGCTTTTTTATACTCTTCTTTTAATTGTTTGATCTTTTCCATATTTTCTATTGATCCATAAAAATTAGGATACTGTACAACTATTGCTGCAACATCATTATCTAAATTATCTTCTAACTCTTCTAAATTAGTTACACCATCTTCTATACTAATTTCAACGAAATCTAGATCTTTTGGTTTACCATAAGTTTTGGCAACCTCTCTGTATGATGGATGTAAAGCAGAAGAAATTAATACCTTTTTATTACGACTTATTCTTGAAGCCATTAAAATAGCTTCTGCAGTTGCCGAACCCCCATCTAATAATGACGCATTGGCAACATCCATTCCAGTTAATTCGCTGATCATGCTTTGGTATTCATAAACCACTTGCAGTGTGCCTTGGCTTAATTCAGCTTGATATGGTGTATAAGCTGTATAGAATTCTTGTCTTGATATCAAGTGGTCAATTATACTTGGAACATAATGATCATATGCCCCTCCTCCTAAAAAAGAGGTGTAGTTTTCTAACGATATATTTTTGTCAGCAATTTTATTTATATGTCTCTTTAGTTCTAACTCTGACATACCTTCTGATACATCTAATTCTCTATTAAGTCTTACTTCGTCTGGAATAGAGTCAAATATATCTTCTATAGCCTCCACTCCAATTTCTTTTAACATCTGCTGTCTTTCTTGTTCAGTATTGGAGACATAGTCCATTTACTATTCCCCCTCTATAAACGCCTTATATTCAGCGCTATCCATTAATTCTTCTAAGTCACTTTTATCTTTTACTTCAACCTTAATTAACCAACCACTACCGTATGGATCTTCATTAATTAGTTCAGGTTGATCCATTAAATCCTCATTCACTTCTACTATAATACCACTAACAGGCATAAATACGTCAGAAACAGCTTTTACTGATTCGATTACTCCAAATTCCTCAAACTGATCCAACTCTTCTTCAACAGAAGGTAATTCGACAAACACTATATCTCCTAATTCATCCTGAGCATGTTCACTAATACCAACAACAGCTTCTTTGCCATCAACAGATATCCACTCATGATTTTCAGTAAAAAATAAATCCTTTGGAATTGTCATAAAATGTTTCCCCCTTTTTTTATTAAACAAACGGTGTTTCAACTATTTTAGCCTTAACTTCTCTTTTTCTAATACATATATCAATTTCAGTATCTACAGAAATATAATCTAGGTCAATATATGCTAATCCAATATTTTCATCTAAGGTTGGAGAATAACTACCACTTGTAACTTCTCCTACTTCCTTATCATCTATCTTAATCTTATATCCATGTCTAGGAATGCCTCTTCCTTTCATTTTAAATCCTACTAACTTTCTGGTTATGCCACGTTTTTGAACTTTTTCTAATGCTTTTTTTCCATTAAAATCCTCTTTATTGAATTTAACAGTCCAAGATAAACCAGCTTCTATTGGATTAGTCTTTTCCTCTATATCATTACCATACAGACAAAGTGCTTTTTCTAACCTCAAAGTATCTCTTGCCCCTAAACCAGCAGGCGATAGACCTTTTTCTTTTCCTACATCTAAAAGCTTACGCCATAATTTTGGACCATTTTCTGCCTTTAAATAGATTTCATATCCTAATTCTCCTGTGTATCCAGTCCTTGATATAATAGCGTTAAAGCCATCTATTTTGGTATTAACAAATCTATAAAATTTAAGATCACTAATATCATCATCTACTAATGGATTAATTATTTCCCGGGAAATAGGTCCTTGAATTGCAATTAAAGAATAATATTCGGATTTATCTTCTACAACAACATTATTAAAAAGCTTAGCATTTTTTTCTATCCATTTTAAATCTTTATTTTTATTTGAAGCATTAACAACTAACAAGTATTCTTTACCATTTTGCTTATAGACTAATAGGTCATCTACAATCCCACCTTCTTCATAACACATAGGTGTATAGATAACTTGACCATCCTCCATTTTAGATGCATCATTAGTAATTACTTTTTGTACAAGCTTTAAAGAATCTTCTCCTTTAACTAAAATTTCGCCCATGTGAGAAACGTCAAATAATCCTGCTTTATTCCTAACAGCATTGTGTTCATCAATAATACCACTGTATTGCACAGGCATTTGCCAGCCACCAAAATCAATCATCTTTGCTCCAGAATTTAAATGTTCATCATAAATAGCTGTTTTTTTCACATCTTCACCTCCTCACAAACTATGATTGGTTTAAAATAAAAACAGGGGAGTTTAAGTTGCCTTAAACCCCCCTGTTCTTTTAAGTTCAGAGTTTGGTCCATTCAGATTTCTTCTGCCTGAGAGTTTCGGCTTATATCATAAGCTTTGCTCCTTCGGCGCCTTTAAAAAGGTCTCTCACCTGAACTTCAACCCAAATTATATAATTTTTGCTTATCTATATACTAGTTTATTAATTTTTAGAAGATTTTTCAACTTTATTTTCACTTTTTTTATCTGCTTTTATTTCTTTTCCTTTATTTTCCAGTGGTTCACTTTTCCCAATGAATTGCGCCCCTTCTTCAATAACTAACTTTTTGGCTTTAATATCACCTTTTAAAGTTCCTGTTTGAAGGATTTCCAATTTTTCATTGGCTGTAACATTGCCATCCACTTTTCCTGCTATAACAACCTTCCTGGCTTCTATGTTGCTACTAACCGTTCCGGATTCTCCTACAAATACATCACCATCAGCATCTATAGTACCAGTAATTTTACCTTCTATTCTTATTGACCCTTTAGTTTTAAGTTTACCATCAAATTCTGTCTGCTGTCCAAAAATAGTATTAATTTCATCTTTTTTAATTTCTTCTTCTTTGTTAAACAATAGGCTTACCTCCCGATATAATTTCTAGGATTTTTTGGAACTCCATTAACCCTTATTTCATAATGTAAATGTGGTCCAGTGCTTCTTCCAGAATTGCCTGATAAAGCTATTTTGCTGCCTTCATTTACTTTATCACCTTTGTCAACTATAATTTCATTTAAATGAGTATACATTGTTTTATATCCATGACCATGATCTATTTTAACACTCCAACCGTAACCATTGTTCCATCCAACAAAAGTAACTCGACCCGCTGCTGTAGCGATTACTGGGCTATTATACCAAACGGCTATATCTAAACCTTCATGATACTCCTGTTGAGAAGTTATTGGGTCAGTTCTCCAACCAAAATTAGAAGAAATATAACTGTCATTATCGTTAACTAAGGGCCAACGAGTTGGAATAGATCTTTGCAATTCTTTATATTCAACTGCATCATTACGAAGTTTTTCTTGTACTACTTGCTGTTTTTTTATATTTTCTTCAACTTTTTCAGTACTTTCATTTATACCATTTAACAACTTATCTGTATCATAGTAATATAGATTTAAATTATTACCACCCATTGGTATTCCTTGTTTTAAAATGGAATAATTATAGTCTAATATAGATGTAATCTGTATTTCATTGTTGGCTTCTTCATCATTGTTATTGGTATCTTCACCTAAGATATGTCTTATCTCTTGATTTGTGCTTTTTAAATTATTCATTGCTTGTCTAAGTTCTTCTGTATTTTGACTTAAAATTAATAAATTTTTCTTTAGATTCTTGTTTTCTTCTTGTAATTCATTTATATTGATATTGCTTTTATATTCTTCAAAATTATTTTTTGTCTGCATATACTGACTTCTATAATAAATATAGTTAGAGGAAAGTATACCAATAACAACAATTAAAACTAATACTACAATTACAGGTAGAAAACGCCTTAACGAATAGTTTTTTATTTTATTTCGAGTCGAAGAAGGGGTAACTGTTATGTACAGTTTTTCGCTTAAAAAGGTTTTTATACTTTCCCAAAGCGAATCATTCATAAAATTCCTCCCTTAAAAACATATTTTAATTAATTATACCATAAATATTAGTTCTTAAAAAGCATTAATATTATATTTATTAAAAGACGAACTGTGCAATTACTATTGCAACAAAGATCGAGGGTAATAAATTTCCGATTTTTATTTTAGCGGATAGAAGCATATTTAAACCTATTGCCATAATTAACAATCCACCAGTAGCTGTCATCATTACAACTACATCCTGGTTTAACAGTTTTTGAGCCCAAGATGAAAGCAATGTTATAGACCCCTGGTAAATTAAAACCGGTATACTAGAAAATAAAACTCCTATTCCAAAAGTAGCTGAAAAAGCAACTGAAGCTATACCATCAAGAAGGGATTTGGTAAACAAGATCGAAGGGTCGTTGTTTAAACCATCCTGTATTGCCCCCATAATAGCCATAGCCCCGACACAATAAATTAGGCTGCTTTGAACAAAACCCTGAACAAACAATCCATCTTCATTTCCAAATCTACTTTGAATTTTTTCTCCTAATCCTTCCAATCTATCTTCAATCTTTAATATTTCTCCAATTATTCCACCAATGACAAGACTAAAAATAACAACTAATGTTCCTTTAGTATTTTCCACAGAAAATGCCATCTGAAGCCCTATTATTAACACTGCGAGGCTTATTCCTTGAATAACAATGTTTTGAAACCTTTCAGGTAGCTTCCCTTTTACTAGAAAGCCTAATATACTCCCTACTATTATGGCTAATACATTTACTATTGTTCCAATCATATAAATTAACCTCCGCTGAACATTTTAATAAGTTCTTCTTTATACTCTCTTCTCGTTAATGCTACTATTAAATCTTCCTTTTTAATTTTTGAATTACCACGGGGTACTAGGCTTTCATCTCCACGTAATATTGTAACCAAAACTGATTCCAATGGAAAATCTATATTTCTTAATTTTTTATTAATATACTCACAATCACTACTAACAGGTATTCTAACAAGTTCTATTTTATCATGATTCTTATTTAATATATGCCTTAAGTCTTGCAAAGTCATTTCTTGTTCAACTAAAGCTGCTAATATAGAGGAACTGCTAACAGCCACATTAACCCCTAACCAATCGAAAAGCCTTTCATTGCCTGGAGTATTGACCCTAGTAAAAGTTCTAGGAACATCAAACTTTCTTTCTGCCATTTGACATATTACAAGATTGTCTTGATCATCACCTGTAACAGCTAGTACTACGTCTGCTTCATTAATTCCGGCTTGTTCTAAAAGTTTTTCGTTTGTACCGTCTCCACATAATACTTTTACTCCATATTTTTCTTTTAGCACTTTACAATTGTCTGAATTATTCTCTACAACATGTATTTTATATTCTTTTTCTAGTAATTCTTTTATTAAATAAGTTCCAACTTTCCCTCCACCAACAACTATTACAAACATATTCCCCACCTCTATTAATTATTGTTTCACGTGAAACAATTACACCTAATTAATTGATCTTATCAAGGATATTTTTCATTTCTTTATAATCGCGACAGTTGATAGTGATCACCTTTTTACTAACTTTATCTTTTATATTTACATCTAAACCTAGTTTTTCAGCCAGTTGTTCTCGAGCTTTTATCCATTTGGGACTTAATTCATCCTTGATTTTTTTTGTCGAAGTTTTTTTGTCTTTTTTTTCTGTTAATTTTTTTACTAATTCTTCTGTTTTCCTTACTGAAAGATCTTCTTTGACAATTTTTTTAGCAATATCTTTCTGTTTTTTATGTTCTAATGGTAATAATGCACGTGCATGCCCCATTGAAATTGTTTCACGTGAAACAATTTCTTGTACAGAAGGCGGTAAATTTAAAAGTCTAAGTGTGTTCGCTACTGTTGATCTGCTCTTTGAAACACGTTTAGCAACTTCTTTTTGTGTTATCTCAAGCTCTTCTATCATTTTTTTATAAGCATATGCTTCTTCAATTGGATTTAAATCTTCTCTTTGTAAGTTTTCAATTAAAGCAACTTCCATCATCTCTTCATCTTTAAAGTCTCTAATTATTGCTGGAATAGTCTTGAGCCCTACTTTTTTTGCTGCTCTCCATCTTCTTTCACCAGTTACAAGTTCAAAGTTGTCATACTGAACCTCTCTAACGGTAACGGGTTGTAAAACACCCTTATTAGCAATTGATTCTGCTAATTCGTTAAGCGCATCATCAGAAAATCTATTTCTGGGTTGAAATGGATTAGGCTTTATTTTTCCAATATTAATGTCTTTAATTTCATGTTCTCTTTTTTCTCCCTGGCTTTTTGATAATAATGCATCTAGCCCTTTACCTAATCTTTTTTTATTCACGTTCAATCACTTCCTTTGCCAAATCCTTATATGCTTTTGCTCCGCGAGACGATGGATCATATGTTACTATCGGTTCACCGAAGCTTGGAGCTTCACTTAACCTAACATTCCTTGGTATTATAGTGTTAAAGACATCTTTACCAAAATATTTTTTAACTTCTTCTATAACTTGGCTGGAAAGATTAGTGCGAGCATCATTCATCGTTAATACAACCCCTAGTAAAGTTAAATCGGGATTTAAATTGCTCTGTACTAGTTCAACTGTCTGCATCAACTGTCCTAATCCCTCTAAAGCATAGTATTCGCACTGAATTGGCACAATTATATGATCTGAAGCAGTTAATGCATTTAAAGTTAAAAGACCTAAAGAGGGTGGACAATCAAAAAATATGTAGTCAAAATCTATATTTGATTCTTTAATTTTCTTTTTCAATCTGCTTTCACGTGACATTATTGATACTAATTCTATTTCTGCACCTGCTAGATCAATATTTGCAGGTAATATGTAAAAATCATCGTGTCCGGTTGGCTTTATAATTTTATTAAGGGGGGTATCATTAATTAACGCATCATATATACTATATTCTAAATCGCTTTTTTCTAAACCAAGTCCACTTGTAGCGTTTCCTTGTGGATCAATATCAACGATTAAAACCTTACGGCCTTGTTCAGCCAGACTTGCTCCTAAATTTATAGCAGTAGTGCTTTTCCCAACACCACCCTTTTGATTTACTATAGCAATTTTTTTAGCCAAATAAAAAACCCCCTCACGTTTTATCTTCATTGGTTTTTGGTATTTTTATGTTATACATAATATAATTATCTTTTTCTTCCTTATTTACTTCAACTTCAATACCAGCTTTACGAATCTGCTCAATTGCTGAATTTAAAGTGTTTTTTAATAATCTAACATCTTTATAATAAGTTTTTACTTGTTTTTGTTCAGTTTCGCTCTTTAAGAATTTATCTATTAACTGATTAAAAGCTCTTACAGATAGACTATCTTTTTTAGCTTTTTTAATAAACTCGACCTGTTTTTGCTGATCGTCTAACTTAAGTAACGCTCTAGCATGTCTTTCAGTTAAGGCGCTCCCCCTAATTAATGCGAGTATTTCTTCAGGTAATTTTAAAATTCTAAGTTTGTTTGCTATTGTAGATTGACTTTTCCCTACTTTTTCTCCCAATTCGGTCTGACTTAAACCAAATTGATTCATTATACTATAATATGCTAATGCTTCATCTAAAAAATTCAAATCCTGTCTCTGTATGTTTTCTACTAATGATATTTCTGCTATCTCTTCTTCTTGATAATCATTTATAATGACAGGAACTTTTTTTAGATTAATTAACTTGGCGGCCCTCAGGCGTCTTTCACCAGCAATTAATTGATATCCTTTATCTTTTTTACTTACTATCAAGGGCTGAATAATTCCAAAGTTTTTGATTGATTTAGCTAACTTTTTTAAGTTGTCTTGATTAAAATCAGTTCTCGGCTGTTGAGGATTAGGCTCAATTTTATCAGTGTTAATTTTTTTTATTTTACTATTATCATCTTTATTAGCTAAAAAAGAAAAGTCCATTAATTTACCTCCATTACTTTTATAATTATTCTTTATAGTTTATATATCTCCTGCCTAAAGGGTTCGTTTTTTAGGAATACCTGCTCTTCTAGGATATTTTTCATCTAAATTACCTCTGACATTAAATTCTAATATAAATCTTTCTTGCTCTAAATTAGGGATATCAATATCATATATATTAATTAACTTGGTTTTTAAAGTTTTTAAAGCATTTTCAGCTTCATTGAGCTCATCTTTATATGAAGGGCCTTTATATAATATAATACTACCGTCAGGATTGGAGAAGGGTACTGTATATTCTAACAAAATATTTAATGGGGCTACAGCTCTTGAAGTTACAACATCATACTTATTTCTATATGCTTTATCCTGACCAAGATCTTCAGCTCTACCATGAATAACTTCAATTTTATCATATAAATCAAGTTCTACCTGCAGCATTTTTAAAAAATTTACCTTTTTTAAACTTGCTTCAAGTAATGTTAGATCTATATCAGAATTAATAATTTTAAAAACAAAACCGGGGAATCCAGCCCCGGTACCAATATCTATAACTTTCCCTTTGATATCTTTTTTTGAAAATAAAGCTGCTGAATCTAAAAAATGTAGCTTAATAATATCCTTAGGATCAGTAATAGAAGTTAAATTGTATTTTTTGTTTTCTTTTATTAAAAAATCCATATATTCATTTATCATATTTGCTTGTTTATCACTTAAATTCAAATTAATGCTATTAAATTCGTCTTTTATATTTTTATTTTTTTTCATCTTTATTCTCTCTTTCTTGCTGCTCAATATATATCATGAGCACTGATATATCAGCAGGAGAGACCCCAGAAATTCTAGATGCTTGTCCCAATGATCTAGGTTTTACTTTCTTTAGTTTTTCCCTTGCTTCCAATCTTATATTTTCTAAACTATCATATTCTATATCTTGAGGGATTAATTTATGTTCCATCTTTTTAAATTGCTCTACTTGAGACATCTGACGGTCAATATAACCTTTATACTTTATTTGGATACTTACTTGATCTTTTACTTCTTGGCATACTTCTGGCAAATCGGGAGCAAAAAATCTTAAATCATCATAATCAACTTCCGGTCTTTTCAACAGTTTAGCTAATTTAACCGGCTTTTTTAATGCACCACTATCTAGACTTTTTAATTGTTCTCTATTTTCAGGAGTAGGAGTAACCTGATAGTTTCTCATAAAGTCCAATGTTTTTTCAATATCTTCTTTTTTATTAAGAAAGTCTTGATATCTCTTTTCAGAAATTAATCCTAGATTATATCCAATCTCTTTTAATCTTAGATCGGCATTATCCTGTCTAAGTATTAATCTGTATTCTGCTCTTGAAGTCATCATTCTATATGGTTCTTCGGTTCCTTTGGTCACTAATTCATCAATTAGAACACCAATATAGGCCTGAGAGCGATCTAAAATTAATGGTTCTTTACCTTTTAATGATAAAGCTGCATTAATACCTGCAATTAAACCTTGTCCAGCAGCCTCTTCATAACCAGATGTCCCATTTATTTGCCCGGCAGAGAAGAGTCCTTTGATTTTTTTGGTTTCTAAACTTAACCTCAAATCATTAGGATCAAAACAGTCATACTCTATAGCATAACCTGGTCTCATTATTTCAGCATTCTCTAAACCAGGTATAGTGCTAAGTAAATCATACTGGACATCTTCAGGTAAACTAGTTGAGAGCCCGGATATATAATACTCAGCAGTAAATTCTCCTTCTGGTTCTAAAAACAGTTGGTGTCTTCCTTTTTCTGGAAATCTAACCACTTTATCTTCAATTGAAGGACAGTACCTAGGTCCAACTCCCTCAATAATACCACTGAATAGAGGAGTCCTCATTTTATTGTCCTGGATTATTTCATGTGTCTTATCATTAGTATATGTTAAATAGCAAGAAACTTGTTCTCGCTCATAAGGTTCTGAATCAAAAGAAAAGGTAAGATCTTTTTCACCTTTTTGTTCATGCATTTTTGAAAAATCAATACTTCTTTTATTTATTCTTGGAGGAGTACCTGTTTTAAATCTCCTAAGCTCAAAGCCTAATTCATTAAGTGATTCAGACAGTCTATTAGCCGGATATTGCTGGTTTGGACCAGCATTAAAAGTTGCTTCTCCAATAATTACTTTACCTTTAAGAAATGTACCTGTAGTAATTACAACCTTTTTTGCTTTGAATAATATACCAGTTTTGGTAATTACTCCCTTTATCTTATTATCTTCAACAACTAACACTTCAGCTATCTCTTGTTTTAAATCTAAATTGGGTTCATCTTCTAATAGTTGTTTCATTCTTAAATGATATTTCTTTTTATCTGCCTGGCCTCTTAGTCCATGTACAGCAGGGCCTTTTGTAGTATTTAACATTCTGATTTGTAACATGGTTTCATCCATATTACGAGCCATTTCACCACCAAGTGCATCAATTTCTCTTACAATATGTCCTTTACCAGGACCACCTATCGATGGATTACATGGCATAAATGCAACATGATCTAGATTAACAGTCATTGTTAATACATTAAGTCCCATCCTGGCTGGAGCAAGTGAAGCCTCACATCCAGCATGTCCTGCACCTATAACAATGACATCATATTCTTTTTCAAATACTTTATTATATTTATAATTTTCTTCCATTTTTAATAAACACTCCTTAACTATTTACCTAAACAAAAATCGCTAAATATTTGATCAATAATATCTTCAGTAACTGTTTCACCCGTAATTGAACTTAAATTAAATAAAACATCTTTTAAATCTATTGTTAAAAAATCATAAGGCATTCCTTCATCTAATGACTTTTTTACTTTTTGTAAAGAATCTAATGCCTTAATTAAAGCATCACGATGCCTAACTTTTGTAACTAACACTTCATTATCGGTATTAATTTTTTCCTGTAATATTTCCTCTAAAATAGTATCTTTTAATTCTTCTAGTCCTTTTTCTTCCTTTACTGATATTAATAAAAGAGGATGTTCGCTAAATTTTTTTTGCATTTTTTTTACATCAACCTTTTTATCTAAATCAGTTTTATTAATCACAACAATTGTAGGTAATTTTTTAATTAAATTATATACCTTAATATCTTCTTCAGTTAAGCCTTGACTAACATCTAACATCATTAAGACAAGATCAGCTTCTTCCAAAGATGTTCTTGCTTTTTCTACTCCAATTTGCTCTACCAAATCATCCGATTCTCTGACTCCGGCAGTATCAATGATTTTTAATGGTATACCCTCTAAGTTAATATATTCTTCAATTATATCTCTGGTAGTTCCAGGTATATCTGTTACAATTGCACGATTTTCCTGCAGTAAATAGTTTAACAAACTTGATTTACCAACATTAGGTTTCCCGGCAATAACTGTTTTTATGCCTTCTTGATATAGTTTGCCTTGTTTAGATGTTTTTATCAGATCTTTTAAAGGGTTTTTAATTTCCTCTAATCTTTCATTTAACTGACTTGAATCAAAACCCTCAATTTCATCTTCTGGAAAATCAATAGATGCCTCAAGATGAGCTAGTAATGTAACTACCTTATCCTTTATATTGTTTACTTTATCAGATAGTCCACCTTTTAGTTGTTCTACTGCTATTGAAAGGCTTTTTTCAGTTTTTGAATTAATAACATCTATAATAGCTTCTGCCTGTGCCATATCTAACTTACCGTTCATAAAGGCACGTCTTGAAAACTCACCAGGTTCAGCCATTCTAGCACCGTTTTCCAATAGTAGTTCTAAAACTGATTCCAAGGGGACCATGCCCCCATGACAGTCAAACTCTACCACATTTTCACCTGTAAAGGAACGCGGATTAATCATAAGTATTGCTAAAACCTCATCAATTGTTTTATCGTTTTTTGGATCTACAACAAAACCATGATGAGCAGTATGTGATTTGGCTTCAGTTAGCTTAATATTAGATGTAGCTTCAAATATTTTTTCACCTATCTTAATCGCTTCTGGACCACTCATTCTTACCTTACCTGTACCAGAAGTACCGAAGGGAGTTGCAATTGCTGCAATTGTATCTTCCTTCATAGTATTCATTTTTTTAACCCCCTTTAAAAATATTAAACCCAGCAGGACCACCTACTGGGCATTGTTTATAATATAAGTATTATAATATAATCCTTAGTCTACTGTTTCAATCATAACCTTTCTAAATGGTTCTTCACCTTCACTGTATGATCTAACTCTAGAATCTTTCTTTAAAGTTATATGGATAATTCTGCGTTCATGAGGAGGCATTGGCTCTAACACAACTTTTCTTTCTTTATTAACTGCCTTTTGAGCTAACTTACGAGCTAACCTCTCAAGTGTTTTTTCTCTTCTATCCCGATAACCTTCAGCATCCAGAATTATACGGTAGTACTGTTTAGTATCTTTATTAACAACCAGTGAAGTTAAATACTGTAAAGCATCTAAGGTTTCACCTCGACGTCCAATAACAATACCTAAATCTTCAGAATGTATATCATAAACAACCTGCTCTTCATTAGTTTGTTCTTTTATAATATTTATCTTTACATCTATATTTGTTTTTGAAAATACTCCTTCAAGAAAATCCTTACCTATTTTTATTGGATCATCTTCAATTATAATCTCAATTTCTGCTTCCTTTTTACCAATTAATCCTAAAAAACCTTTGTTTCCCTGTTCAATGATATTAATTTCTGCCTGACTTCGATCTATCTCTAAGTCCTTTAGTCCTTTTTTTATTGCCTTATTAACTGATTCAGCTTTATATATCATTTTTTTCATTACTGTTCAACAGCCTCCTTATTAGCAGGTTCATTTGATATTACATATTGTTGTATAGCGGTAAATACTGTTGAAGTAAACCAGTATAATAAAATACCAGAAGGTAATTGGAAACCAATAAATATAATGAATACAGGCATAATCCACATAATCATATTACTTTGTTTATTACCACCTGACTGCATCTTCTGAGTAACATAAGTTTGTGCAATCATTGCCAAAGCATTGACAATTACTATTGCAACATCGGGTTCTGCTAAAGAACCATTTGTTAAAGTACCAATCCATAAAAAAGAAGTTTCGTTTAATATATCACTCAAACTTAATATTGCCCTATATAATGGTATTAAAATAGCTAACTGAAATATCATTGGTAAACAACCAGCTGCTGGGTTAACATTGTTTTCCTTATATAAGTCCATCATAGCTTGTTGCTGTTTTTCTTTGTCATCTTTGTGCTTTTTCTTAATTTTATCCATTTCAGGCTGTAAATCTTGCATTGCCTTCATTGATTTTGTCTGTTTTGATGTTAAAGGATACAGTAATAATTTAATTATTAATGTAAATAATATTATTGTAACACCGAAATTATGTACAAAACCATTCAAAAATTTTAAAGCTTCTACAATTCCATTTATTAACCAACCAAACATAATCTATTTCCTCCCAAATTTTTATTTAAGTGGATCATAACCTCCCGAATTAAAGGGGTGGCATTTAGAAATTCTTTTAACACTTTTTAATCCACCTTTTAATACACCATATTTTTTTACTGCTTGATAAGAGTATTCTGAACAAGTCGGATGAAATCTACATGTTTTTGGCGTCCAAGGAGATATTACTTTTTGATAAGCTCTTATCAACCAAAGTATTATTTTACTCATTATTTCACTTCCCTAATTATCAATCAAACCCGCCCTTTTATACAATTTTTTTAAATCGTTTTTAATTTCTGAAAATCCCAAACTATTAACAGGTTTTCGAGCTATGATTATAATATCATAACCATAAGCAATATTATCTAATCTAATTCTAATAATTTCCTTTAAACGCCTTTTTAGTTTATTTCTAACAACCGCTTTACCGATTCTCTTGCTAATAGAAAAACCATAGCGGTTATTATCTAACTTATTTGGATTCCAATAGAGAACAAGATACTTTGAAGCAATAGATTTTCCACAGTTAAAAACTTTTTGAAAATCTTTTTTTTGTTTTAAGGTTTCCAAATAATTTCCTCCTACAAATCTAGTGTAATAAAAAATTATTATAATATCAACTCTCATACGGTTTAAATTATATGTTATTTATTATCTAGAGTCAAGAATTTTATCATAATACAACAGTATTAATAATAATAAATAATTCTATTTAATCAAGATTTGTTTTAACCTTATTATCCACAAGCTATATCCTTCTAATTTTTGTTGAATAATTGTTGATAATCTGTTAAAATGTTAATGATTAACCATGATAAATAATTTTGGCATTTTCTTTAATTACTATTATAACTACAATTTAATAAGATTACAAGATTTACACACCTTGTTAATTGATTTATTCACAGTTAAACACTATCCCATCCACATTTCTCCTAGTTATCCACATTGTTGTCCACATTTATTCACAATATGTTAATAACAATCCAACTTATTAACGTTATGTGGAAATATTTTTGTTATTCTTAACAGGTAAATTAATGAGATTTACCATATTTACCAACATAAAGGTAATTATAAACGGTTGAATATTGTGGATAACCACGGTATTTATCCACAAATCTGTTGATAAGTCCGGTTTTAAAATATATTTTGGGGATAAGTTGAATAAATATGCTATATTAATCAAAATTGTGCAGGAGGTATATAAATGGCATTTTCACAAGAAGAGTTAGAACATATCTGGAATCAAACTTTACATGAAATAAAAGATAAATTAAGTAATCCTAGTTTTAAAACCTGGTTTTCAAACACAAAACCAGTCGATTTAAAAGATGATAATATCCTTATGATAAAAGTGCCAAACGATTTTATAAAGGACTGGATAGAAACACGGTATAATCAATTGATCACTGATGTTATTCAAAATTTAACCGATTCAAATCTAAAATGCCGTTTTTATACTGAAGAAGAACTTAATGAAATCTTTAAAGAGGAAACCGAAGAAGAATCAAAACAAGAAGAAACTAATAATAAAGAAGAGAAAAAAAATACAAAAGATAAAAATGCAGAAGGGTACAATATTAATACAAATTTAAATCCTAAATATTCATTTGACTCTTTTGTTGTTGGTAATGGGAATAGATTTGCTCATGCAGCAGCTTTAGCTGTAGCAGAAGCACCTGCAAAAGCATATAACCCATTATTTTTATATGGAGATGTAGGTTTGGGAAAAACACACTTAATGCAGGCTATTGCTCATTATATTTTAAAACATAATCCAGACAGTAAGGTTGTCTATGTATCTTCAGAAACATTCACTAACGAACTTATTAATGCAATTAAAGATGATAGAACAGCTTCATTTAGAAATAAATATCGTAATATAGATATATTATTAGTCGATGATATTCAGTTTTTAGCTAATAAAGAAAGAACTCAGGAAGAATTTTTCCATACTTTTAATTCTTTACATGAAGCAAATAGACAGTTAATAATTTCTAGTGATCGTCCCCCTAAGGAAATACCTACATTAGAAGAAAGGCTTAGATCAAGGTTTGAATGGGGATTAATTACTGATATTCAAAAACCAGATTTAGAAACTAGAATTGCTATTTTAAGAAAAAAGGCAGATATGGAAAACTTAAAGGTTCCAAATGAAGTGATTATCTATATTGCAAATAATATACAGTCTAATATAAGAGAGCTTGAAGGGGCTTTAATTAAAGTAATTGCATATTCTTCTTTAGTTGATAAAGATATTGATACAGATCTAGCTGAAAAAGCTTTAAAGGATCTTATTGTTGATAATAAAGAACCTAGAGAAGTTAATATAGAATTAATTAAAGATGTAATAGTTAATTACTATAATTTAAAAGATAAAGATATGACTTCTAAAAAAAGAACACAAAAAATTGCTTTTCCAAGACAAATTGCAATGTATTTATCTAGAGAATTAACAGATCTTTCTTTACCACATATTGGTGACGAATTTGGAGGCAGAGATCATACTACTGTTATCCATGCTTATAATAAAATAGAACAAAAAATTGAAGATGATAGTAAATTTGCAAATGTAGTTGATAAAATAATTACCCGTATAAATAACTCATAATTACGCTGTTAATAAATAAGTTAATATCCTGTGGATTAATTGTTAACTAATTTAATATGTTGGTATGTGTATAACTGCTACCTTTTTATGTACATGTTATCTACATACCTTAACTATTAACAATACAGTACTAAAACTACTTTTACACAAATTCACAGTCCCTACTACTACTACTACTAGTTTAAATAAATAAAATATATAATAATTATTTGTTTTTTTTGTGAATAACTATCTACATACATAGGAGGTTACATGATGAATTTCACAATTACAAAGAAAGACTTTTATCAAGGCTTAAACATAACAACAAGAGCCTGTGCTTCAAGTAATACAATGCCTATTTTAAAAGGTATACTTATTGAAGCATCAAAAGAAAAAGGTATTCATTTAATGGGAACTGATTTAGAAATTGGAATTGAAAACTGGGTACCAGCTGAAGTTGAAAGTGAAGGTAGAATTGTTTTACCTTCAAATCATCTGAAAAATATTATTCGTGAACTACCTGATGAAGATATTCTTTTTGAAGTAAATCTAGATAATTACAAAGCAAAAATAACTTGTCTAAATTCAAAATTTGAAATTAATGGTTTTAATCCAGAAGAATATCCACAACTACCAGATGTTAATATCCCAACTAATTTAGAAATTCCAACTGCAAAATTAAAAAAGATAATAACAGAAGTAGAGTTTTCCACATCAAATGATCAAACAAAACCTGTATTAACAGGTGCATTAATGGTGATTGACGATAAAAGTATAAAAATGGTATCAACAAATAAATATCGTCTCGCATACAGTAAAATTGATAATAATAATGATATAGATAAAAAAATTAATATAATATTACCTGGTTCTACAATTAAGGAAATTAGTAACTTATTAAATGAAGAAGGTACAGTTAAAATGAAGGTTAATGAAAATTATGCTAGTTTTGAGTTTAATGATATAATTGTAGTATCGAGATTAATTGAAGGTAAGTTTCCTAACTTTGAACAGGTTATACCTGATGAAAAAAATTCTACAGTAGTTATTAATAAAAATTATCTTAACTCAGCTATAAAAAGAGCTTCTTTAATTGCTAAACTTGATTCTAATATTGTTAGCTTAAAAACACAAGATAATAAAATAATTATTGAATCAGAAGATTCAGATTCTGGAAGTGCACATGAAGAAGTTCCTATCCAATTAGAAGGTGAAAACCATAAAATTAGTGTTGATGCTTCATATTTATTAGATGTGTTAAAAGTAATTGATGATAAAAAAGTTAAATTAGATTTAATAGGATCTTTAAATCCATTAGTTGTTAAAAAAGAAAATAATGATGATTATATATACTTAATAATGCCAATTAGACCTGGTAATGAAAACCAAGGAGAGTAAATTTTATGAAAAAAATTAATATAAATACAGAAACTATTAAATTAGATCAATTTTTAAAATGGGCAAATGTTGTTACTACCGGTGGAGAAGCAAAAGAATTAATTCAATCTGGAATGGTAAGGCTAAATAATAAGATTGAAAAAAGAAGAGGAACTAAATTAAAAGATGGAGATTTAATTAATGTAGATGGTATGGAGGAAACTTTAAAAGTGAGCGGATAAAGTTATGTATATAAAAAAGATATTATTAAAAAATTATAGAAATATTGATAAAACATACTTAAATTTAAACTCTAACTTAAATATTTTTATAGGTGATAATGGTCAAGGTAAAACTAATCTATTAGAATCTGTATATTTGATGGCAACCACAGAATCACATCGTACTAATAGGGATAGTGAATTAATCAATTGGAATAAAGATAAAGCTTTAGTCCAGTTAAAATTGATTAAAAAAGATTATGATTTAACAATTTCTTATGAAATTGAAGGTAGAAATAAATCAATAAAAATAAATAATAATCCTCTGGAGAAGATATCTGATTTAGTTGGTAATTTAAATGTGATACTTTTTTCTCCGGAGGATTTAAAGATTATTAAAGGTGGACCAAATAATAGGAGGAAATTTTTAGATCTTGAAATATCACAGGTAAATCCCTATTATTATCATCTATTAAAAGAATATGATCATATAATAAGACAAAGAAATAATTTGTTGAAAAAAATGTATTATCAAAAAAATAAAGATATAAATTTATTAGAAGTATGGGATGAAAAGTTAGCAGAAAAGGGCTCTAAAATTTTATTTAAAAGACTTAAGGTATTAAAAAAATTAAAGATTTTAGCTAGACTTGCACAAAGAAAGTTAACAAATGGAAATGAAAACTTAACTATTAAGTATGATTGTACTTTAAATATTAATAATGATTATAGTTTACAAAGTATTAAAAATGTGTTTTTAAATAAATTAAAAGATGATAGAAATGATGAATTTGAAAGAGGATATACTTTATCAGGACCTCATAGAGATGACTTAATCTTAAAAATTAATGATATGAATGTCAGAAAGTTTGGATCACAGGGACAACAAAGAACAGTTGCTTTGGGATTAAAACTTGCAGAATTAGAATTTATGAAGTCTGAAAGTGGAGAATATCCTGTTTTACTTTTAGATGATGTTTTTTCTGAACTGGATAAAAAAAGAAAAAATACCTTATTATCTATTATCAATGATAAAATACAGACCTTAATAACAACAACTGATTTAGATGATATTGATAACTTAACTTATAAAAATTCAAGTAAAATTTTCAATGTAAAAGATGGATTTATTGCAGAGAGTAAGGGCAGGTGAGTTTTATGTTTTTACATATTGGCAAAGGTCATATGATAAAAAAAGAAGATGTAGTATTTATTGGAGATATGGAGTCAACTAAAGACTCTAAGATTACTCAAGAATTTTTTGACATAATTAGAGAGGAAGGCTTTATTATTAACAATTTTGAAGATGAAGCCAGATCTTATATTTTAACTGGAGAAAAAATTTATTTATCTATAATATCTTCAACAACTCTTAAAAAAAGAATGGAAGAGATTATTTAGTAGAATTGGGGGATAATGATGGCAGATTTAAAAAAAGGACGTTATGAAGCAGACAATATCCAGGTATTAGAAGGATTAGAAGCTGTTAGAAAAAGACCTGGTATGTATATTGGATCTACAAGTCTTGACGGTTTGTTACATTTAGTATATGAGGTAGTTGATAACAGTATAGATGAGGCTATGGCCGGTTACTGTGATAAAATTGATGTTGAAATTAAACCAGATAATATTGTAAGTGTAACAGACAATGGTCGTGGAATTCCAATTGAAAGTCATCCAAAGGTTAATAAACCAGCAGTTGAGGTAGTAATGACTACACTACATGCTGGAGGTAAGTTTGATGGAGAAGGATATAAAGTATCTGGTGGTTTACATGGAGTAGGTGTATCAGTAGTTAATGCTTTATCTGAATGGATGACAGTTGAGATTAAGTGGAAAGATGGTAATATATATCGTCAAAAGTACAGAAAAGGTGTTCCAGTTTATGATTTAAAGAAAATTGGAAGTTGTGAAGTAGATAGAGAAACCGGAACTAAAATCACTTTTAAACCAGATAGTGAAATATTTGAGGAAATAGATTTTAGATATGATAAATTAATTCAAAGGTTTAAAGAAATGGCCTTTTTAAATAAAGGTATAGAAATTAATGTTATTGATAATAGAGATGAAGAAAAGATTAAAAAAAATCAATTCCACTATGAAGGTGGAATTGTACAGTTTGTAAAATATCTAAATAAAAACAAAAAACCAATAATTGAAGAACCGGTTTATATAGAGGAAATTGGAGAAAAACATGAAGTAGAGATTTCGTTTCAATATCATTCTGGTTTTAAGGAACGAATATTTAGTTTTGCCAATAACATTAATACAAGAGAAGGTGGAACACATTTAAGCGGATTTAAAAGTGCTTTAACCAGAACAGTGAATGGTTATGCAAGAAGTAAAGGTTTACTTAAAGAAAATGACGAAAACTTAACTGGGGAAGATATCAGAGAAGGTATTACAGCTATAATAAACATTAAAATTGAAGAACCTCAGTTTGAAGGTCAAACTAAAACAAAGCTTGGTAACAGTGAAGTAAGAGGTTTTGTTGATTCTGCTTTATCCCAACATTTAAAAACATTTTTGGAAGAAAATCCTTCTATTGCTAAAATTATTGTTGAAAAAGGTATTAAGGCTTCTAAAGCTAGAAAAGCTGCAAAAAAGGCTAGAGATTTAACCAGAAGAAAAAATGCTTTATTTTCAACTGCTTTACCGGGAAAATTAGCTGATTGTTCTTCAAGAGATACAGAAAACACTGAAATGTATATTGTTGAGGGTGATTCAGCAGGAGGATCTGCAAAACAGGGTAGAGATCGTAATTTTCAGGCAATATTACCATTAAGAGGTAAAATATTGAATGTTGAAAAGGCAAGATTAAATAGAATATTAAATAATAATGAGATAAGAACATTAATAACTGCAATCGGAACTGGGGTCGGCGAAAGTTTTGATATTGAAAACAGCAGATATGGTAAAATAATAATTATGACTGATGCAGATGTTGATGGTGCACATATTAGGACATTACTTTTAACCTTCTTTTATAGGTATATGAGTCCTTTATTAGAACAGGGCATGATATATATTGCTCAACCACCTTTATATAAAGTAAAAAGGGGAAGGTCTGAGGAATATTTATATAACGATAGAGCTTTACAAAAGTATGCAGAAAAATATAAAGATGATAACTTTTCTCTACAAAGATATAAAGGTTTAGGAGAAATGAATCCCGACCAATTATGGGATACAACAATGGATCCAGATAATAGAATTATTCTACAGGTGCAAATAGAAGATGCCATTATGGCAGATGAAACTTTTACTACTTTAATGGGAGATAAAGTAAAACCACGTAGAGAATTTATACAACAACATGCCCAGGAAGTAAAAAATCTAGATATATAGTTAAAGGAAGGTGTAAAAATTGGTTGATGAATTTGAAAATAAAAATGTTGTTCAGGTTGATATAGATGATCAAATGAAAGATGCATTTTTAGATTATGCAATGAGTGTTATAGTTAGTAGAGCACTACCGGATGTAAGAGATGGACTAAAGCCTGTACATAGGCGTATTCTTTATGCTATACATGATTTAGGAATGACTCCAAATAAGTCTCATAAAAAATCTGCTCGTATTGTTGGAGAAGTATTGGGTAAATACCATCCACATGGAGATACAGCAGTTTATGATACTATGGTAAGGATGGCCCAGGACTTTTCATATAGATATCCTTTAATAGATGGCCATGGTAACTTTGGTTCAGTTGATGGTGATTCAGCTGCAGCTATGCGTTACACTGAAGCTAGAATGGAAAAGATAACTACTGAACTGTTAAGAGATTTAAATAAAGATACAGTTAATTTTATACCAAACTTTGATGATAGTCTAAATGAACCAGAAGTACTACCATCCAGGTTTCCTAACTTGTTGGCAAATGGTAGTTCAGGTATTGCGGTTGGAATGTCTACAAGCATTCCACCTCATAATCTAAATGAACTTATTGATGGAATAATTAGAATAATTGATAATCCTGATATTGAATTAGCCGAATTAATGGAAGTTATCAAAGGCCCTGATTTCCCAACAGGTGGACTAATCATGGGTAAAGGTGCCATATATAAGGCATATAAAACAGGTAGGGGTAAAATTACTGTAAGAGCAAAAGCAAGAATTGAAGAAAACGAAAATAGATCTGATAGAATAATAGTTGAAGAATTACCATACAAAGTAAATAAAGCTAGATTAATTGGAAAAATTGCAGATATGGTTAGAAATGAAAAAATTGATGGAATAAGTGATATTAGAGATGAATCTGACAGAAGAGGACTTAGGGTTGTTATTAAAATCAAAAGAGGTTTTAATCCTAAAATAGTCCTAAATCAATTATATAAGCATTCTCAACTACAGGTTACATTTAGTATTATAATGTTATCAATCGTTGATGGTGAACCTAAAGTATTAAATTTAAGGGAAATGATTGATCATTATCTAGATTTCCAAAAGGAAGTTATTACAAAAAGAACTCAATATGAATTAGATAAGGCTGAAAATAGAGCTCATATACTTGAAGGATATATGATTGCCTTAGATGATATTGATGAAGTGATTGAACTAATTAAACAAGCACCTGATGTAGATACGGCAAGAACACAGCTAATGAAACGTTTTGATTTATCTGAAAAACAAGCAAATGCGATATTAAGGATGAGATTACAGCGTTTAACAGGACTAGAGAGAGAAAAAATCGAATCAGAATATCAGGATCTTAAAGAAAAGATTATATATTATAAAGAAATACTTGGTGATGAACAAAAATTATTAGATATCATAAAAGAAGAAATTTTAGAAATTAAAGATAAATATGGTGATGAAAGAAGAACAAAAATATTAAATCAAACTACTGACCTTGATTTAGAGGATTTAATAGAAGAACAACAAGTAGTAGTTACTATGACTAGCCAGGGCTATATTAAAAGAATGCCAGTTGATACCTATAGAAGCCAGAGAAGAGGCGGAAAAGGTATAATAGGTACTACTACTAGAGAAGAAGATTTTGTAGATAATGTATTTATTACTTCAACACATAATTACTTCTTGTTTTTTACAAATAAGGGGTTAGTGTATAGACTAAAAGGATATCAGATTCCACAAGCAAGTAGACAGTCCAGAGGAACAGCAATTGTTAACTTGCTGAATTTAGAATCAGATGAAAAAGTTAGTTCAGTAATTCCAATATCTGATTTTGATGATAGTCATTTCTTAACTATGGTTACCAAAAATGGAATGGTTAAAAAGACTCCTTTAGTTGAATATGACAGTAACTATACAGGAATTATTGGTATTAAGTTAATGGAAAATGATGAACTAATTGAAGTTAAAAATACTAAAAAGAAAGAAAACTTAATATTAATAACACACCTTGGAAAAGCAATTAGATTTAATGAAAAAGATATAAGATCAGTAGGTAGAGCTGCACAGGGTGTAAAAGGTATTGATTTAGCAGATGAAGATTATCTAATTGGAATGGGTATGGATTCTGAAGGCTCTGAGCTTTTAGTAATAAGTAAAAACGGTTATGGTAAAAGAACTGTTATTGAAGATTATAGAGTTCAAAAAAGATATGGTAAAGGAATTATTACTCTCAATATCACTGAAAAGAATGGACCAGTTGCAGCTACAAAAGTTGTAAATGAAGACGATGAAATAATTATAATAACAGCAGAAGGTATTATAATAAGAACTAAGGTAAAAGAAATTTCACAGACCGGACGTAATACAATGGGAGTAAAAGTAATAGATGTAAGTGAAGATGATTATGTTGTATCTTTAGCGAAGATAAATCTAAAAGAAGAAGAAGATGATGATGTTGTTGAAGATGAGAATAAAAACAAAAATGAAATTAATGAAGATAAAAAGCCAGAAGCAACAAAATAAAGTTACACAAAATAGATGATTTAAAAGATAACTTTCCGGGTTTAAGTACTTATAAATCCGGGAAGTTTGCTTTTATACCAAAAAATATTGTTATTTTTAATATTAGTCCTTGACAATCAAGCCTCTCAATGTTACTATAATAAAGGTCGCGCTGTTAAAGAAACGTGATTTGGCAGCCGATTTTTTATGTGAATAAAGTTTTAGAACCTTGAAAAGTGAACAGCAGACCCTGACAGTTTTTTTGAAGTTTCAAGAAACAAATTTTAGTTATAGCTAGCGCAAGCTAGAGGATAACTTTTCATTATTAAATGGAGAGTTTGATCCT
>Ga0306868_1000149_pt1 | contig 54642 bp, 44 predicted proteins | sample AntRauTorckE6832_FD_190411 | JGI IMG/M metagenome (GOLD analysis project Ga0306868, IMG submission 190411) | Saline lake microbial communities from Rauer Islands, Antarctica - Metagenome Torckler E6 #832 (v2) (version 2) | ecosystem: Environmental > Aquatic > Non-marine Saline and Alkaline >... | reverse complement strand
GTTATCTCCTATCCAATATAGAAATATCCTTATAACAAAACAAAAAGGCGAAATTCCCCTAGGGGAATCTACACCTTAGTTAATACTACTCTTTTTTTACAGTGTCCTTGACATTGGGTCCACTTTACACTCACGAGGCCGCTTTTTAAAATCGTTTGTTACTAATAGTTCTTTGTAAAATCCAAGAATTAGAGATAAATTGATACCCTTTTCTACACCAGGTGATGCTTTAGCTCGTTCAATATCAATTCAAGTTTAATCAATGTTTTTATTAGCTATCGTAAACTTTCCATTGTTTCCAAATGATTACTCTAATAGCGTTCCTTATCCTGCTGTCAATTTTATCGCCCTGTACTTGTAAATGCTATTTAGTTCATTAACACTTACTACATCTATTCCAGTACTGCCTTTATTTTTAAATACTTGTAAGTAGCCTTTGTTTAAATTCTCTTTGCTTAAAATGTCTTTGATTAGTTTCATACTCGATCCTCACTTTCTACTTTGCTTATAATTGAACTGTCTATCGGTTTGTTCTTTGGTTACGACCATACCTTCAACCTACTTTAGCTGACTATTAACTACATTTTCAATAGTGTGCGAAACACTATAAATTGTTCGGTCCTTCGAGTTTCCTCTACTATGACCTGGTAGACTTCTCATGCCTAACCTTTTTAGACATTAGGGATCTACGCATATATGCGTTGGGTTTATCTGAAACCTAATCGCGCGAGATCCCTGGGTAAGGCATATAACTATCACTCATACGTGCTAGATTTGCACCCATAAATTACGTCCCGTTTCAGACTTTAAGATGCTAAGTTCTCTTATCCTTTATGAATGCCTTGATATTTAGTTTTTATACGTCACGCCATGATTTTACTACACACTTCCTTTAGTCCCCCCTCGCGGTGAATAGTTTGTACTTCACTCGGCTTGTTTGTGAATACCCAGCAGTGAAATTCACCACCTAGTTATATGCCATGTCCGGCACACTAAAGAAAAGTCGGACCTCTTAGGGTCCGACAAGTTATTGGTCCTTGTATTGGAGCTTGTATAGGTAATAATAATGGCCTTTATATTTCAAGAGTTCCTGATGCGAGCCTTTCTCAATGATTTCACCGTGATCAAGCACAATAATTTGATCGACGTCTTGAATGGTTGAAAGTCTGTGAGCAACCACGAGCATGGTGCCGATATTCATCATCTTCTTAAGGGACTGTTGAATCAGTTCTTCGGTTTCTGTATCGATGTTTGCTGTGGCTTCATCGAGAATCATAATGGATGGTTTGTGTACGATGGTTCTTGCAAAACTAATCAACTGTCTTTGACCGGCTGAGTAGTTGTTACCCCGTTCGAGCACGGGTTCATCATAAGCCTTTGGAAGTCTTTCAATGAAGGTGTCTGCACCGACGTATTTGCACGCTTGCTTGACTTCTTCCATTGAAATGTTTGGATCACGCAATGTAATATTGCTTTTGATGGTGCCGCTAAACATGAACACATCCTGAAGCATTTGTCCTACAAAGAATCTAAGTGAGCGTATTTTAATTTTTGTAATGTCAATGCCATCGAGCAAAATCTGTCCCGATTGAATATCATAATCTCTTGTAAGCAAGGCCAGAATAGTGGTTTTACCAGCACCTGTCGCGCCGACAAAAGCTACGGATTGTTTAGGGTTGACTTTGAAACTGACATTTTTGAGGACCCATTCGTCTTCAATGTATTGAAACCATACATTCCTGAATTCGATTTCGCCTTTGACCTCTTCAAGTTGAATGGCTTCAGGGTCGTCTAGGACTGTCGGATGGGTATCGAGAATCGCAAATACACGTTCACTTGATGCAAAGGCTGACTGAACGATGTTGAATTGCTCGGCGAGTTGCTGAATCGGTTGAAAGAAACGACGTAAGTAGTTATAAAATGCGAAGAGGGTTCCCACAGTCAAGGTTCCCGCGACGACTTGAAGCCCTCCGAAGTACCAAATGATGATGGTTGCGACCATGAAAAGCATGTACATGGTGGGTCTGTAGATTGCGAATACGAGAAGTTCACGGATCTCGCTTTTTTTCAGCAACTCGTTTTGATCATCAAATTCCTTTTTCTTTGCGACTTCTTTGTTGAATATCTGCACGACTTTCATACCTGATAAATGTTCTGCAAGAAAACCGTTGAGTCTTGACATGTGGGTTCTAACTTTACGATAAGCAATACGTGAAAAGCGGCGGAATACAAAGGAGAAGACCACAATGAACGGTGTAATGATCATCACAAGCAAGGCCAGACGAATATTGAGAAGCATCATCGCTCCAAGTATTCCGAAAATCATGATAAGGTTTCTTGCGACGTTCGCCACCACATTCGTGTACATCTCGTTGAGACGCTGTGTATCGTTGGCCACACGGGTGACGAGCTTGCCAGTAGGCACACTATTAAAGTATTGTATATCCTGCGTTTCTACATGCGTGAAAATCTCTTCACGGATGTTGTAGATAATCTGCTGACCAGTCCTTTGAAGGAGCATGGTCTGCATGTATTCAAACAGCCCTGCAAGTAAAATGGATATCACGAAGAATACAAGCAATCCTACAAGTCTTTGCGACTCGAGGCCTTCGACTCTGATAATGTCGATACTTTCTCCGATGATGTAGGGTTCTACTAGGGCGAAGCCCACTGATAAAATGACTAGTATGAATGTCAAAATAAACCATAGGTAATACGGTTTTGCGTAGTCTATAAGGCGGCTTAAAATCTGTTTGTCTGTATAAGTGTACTGTCTTTTGTCCGTATCAATATCGTACATTATGCCGCCTCCTCTTCATCTTCAAGTCTTTGTCTTTCTACTAGGCCATGGTAAAGTTCACACCGCTCATAAAGTGTGTCGTGTGTCCCAATATCAAGAACCTTGCCTTCATCAATCACAATGATCTTGTCAGCATTTTTAATCGTGGAAATCCTGTGAGCAATCAAAATGGTGGTTTTACCCTCACGGATAGTCCTAAGGTTTTTAAGTATTTTTTCTTCAGTCGAGGTATCCACCGCACTCACAGAATCATCTAGAATGAGGATTGGAGGTTCTTTTGCAAGGGCACGCGCGATTGAAAGACGCTGTTTCTGACCGCCCGACAAGGTGACCCCGCGTTCGCCAATGACGGTTTCATAGCCTTCTTTGAATTCCACGATGTTGTCGTGGACATCGCTGAGTTTAGCCATGTCTTCAATCCGTTCATAGGACTCGCTTTCCTTATCGATGCCGAGTGCAATATTGTTTTTAATGGTATCAGAGAACAGGAATCCGTCCTGAGGTACATAACCGATGCTTTCTCTGACTTGTTTGATGGGAAGATTCATGATGTCATGACCATCAAGCAGCAATTCATTTTCTTCTAAATTGTAAAGCCTTAACAACAAGTCCACAATGCTTGTCTTACCACTCCCAGTACGTCCGAGTATACCAACCATTTCACCTTGGTTGATTTTGAAGGTGATATCTTTGAGGACAGGGTCGGCCCCATCGGGATATTGGAAATCAAGATGGTTGAATTCGATGTTGCCATCGAGTTTTTCTATGTCAAGAGGGTTGTCATCATAGATATCGACCGGTTCGTTCAATATGCGTTCGATGCGTTCAAGAGATGCCTTTCCTCTACTTCTTACATTGATGATTTCACTGATTGCCATCATCGGCCAAATAAGCATGCCGAAATAGGATAAAAACGCCACGAGATTCCCAATTGTAAATGGTTCGCCATTGCCTCTAGTCGAATCAACGAGTTCTGCACCAAACGCAATGATAAGTACGAACACGAGACTGACAATTGTTCGTACGATGACGCGCATGAGCATGGCCATACGTGCAAAGCGAACATTTTTGTCACGAGCAATGGTATTGCGTTTCAAAAAGTGTTTGATTTCAAGGTTTTCCTTGACGAATGCCTTGATGACGGTAATCCCCGACAAGCTCTCCTGCGTTACATCCGACAAGTCTTCAAAGGCTTGTTGGGATTCGCGGAAACGTTTGCGCATCTGGTTTCCAATGGTGAGTCCGGTGGTTGTGATGAGTATGAACGGCACAATCAATATCAAGGTAAGCCGTGCATCGAGTATGTACATGCGCATGAAAACGAGTGCGCCGAGGAACGTCGCATCAATCATCATGATCATTCCGGGCCCAACAGCCCGCCTAATCGCTCTAATGTCATTTGTAAAGTGGGCCATGAGACCGCCGACTTTACGTTCCGAATAAAATCTATTTGAGAGTTTCAACGCATGGTTGAACATGTCTTCGCGCAGTTCATAGGTCACGCGCCTTGAAGCGCCCATGATGCCAAAACGCCATACGAACCGTCCGCTGACGATGAGCGCGGCGATGCCGGCGAGGGTCAGAATGAGGTCTTGAAGCGAGGCAAACATCACATGTCTGCTGAGGTCACCTTTTTCAAAAGCATCAAGTTCATCCACGAGTGAGCCAATAATCAAAGGGACTTCAATCTGGGCTAGGTCAACGACAATCAGCGCCACAATCCCCATTAAGAACAAATAGAAAAATTTGATATAGTATTTGTTTATAGATTTAGAAAACAACATGTTACGCACGTCCTATCTTGTTAAAAAGTCTTTTTAATGTAATAATTTCTTCATCGTTCAATGTAGCAAATATCTTACCAATCGCGCGATCACTTTCAAGAACGTTGCTCTTAGCAATCAGTTTCCCGCGTTTAGTCAATGAGATATGATACACACGCCCATCGTCATCGCACTGCTTTTTCTCAATGAAACCGGCTTTTTCAAATTTATGCATGATTTCAGTCATGGTCGGTTTGGAAAGATTGAAATGCCTTGCCAATTTAGAGACCGTCATCCCTGTTTCTCTGTCTATAAGTCGCAAATAGCTGAACTGTCTGTCAGTCATGTCTTTGATATCCAGTTCTTCATACACTTCTTTGCAGCTGTCAAAATACAATTTCAAAAAAGCGTTAAAGGCTTCTCTAAAGGGTTCTTTTTCCAACAAACCACCTCATTTCAATGATTGTTAGGTCAGTCCTAACCATATAAGTCTTTTCTATTCTACTACACTGTGACACATTGTCAATATAAATACAGAAAAAATGCCGGAAAACGTTCTCCGGCATTTTTAAATTCTATTTCCTTTTTTTAATGAGAATATATCCACCGACCATAAGGAGTCCTGTAGGGAGGAGTAGCCATGAAATGATGGGTCCATCGCTTTCTAAGGTGGGGTCGCTGATGCTTAAAACCTCGATGTCAATGCTAGATGTCACTGTGTCACCTTTTTGGTTCATATATTCTACAGTATAGACGTAGTTTCCTTCTTTTGATGCATTACCACTGTAGGTGTTATTTACTACTTGATAGTTCACAGCCTCAAAATCAGTTAACACGTCATTCTCACTCGTAAGCTTGATTAGGTGTGTTTCATTGAGCTCAGTGTTGATTGTGGTTTGAATTGAGTGGCTGTATTCGAATGTTGGGGCTACGTCGTCAACCACATCAATAATCAGCTGATGACGGGTCGAATTATCAAAGTCATCGACAAGTTCAAAGATAACCTTGTATTTGCCTAAGACTCCTGACTGATAAGGGTTCTCGATTATAATTATATCGTCTGTAGTCACTGCAAAATCATTGTCGTCGACATCTAGCTTCGCGATATAATCCACTAAATCGAATGTGTCTTTGTAAGATTCTTTTGCATAGTTGAACCCTCTGATGGTAGGGGAAATGTCATCCTTTATGGTGATAGTGATGACCCGCAGTGTCTCATTACCGCTTGCGTCCACAGCTCTTAGGGTCATTGTGTAGTTCCCACTTTCGCCCTTTTGAGGAAGGGTATGGCTCTTCACTTCAAAAGCGATATCATCACTATGATTGTCACTGCTTGAATATAGCGCGAAGAGTTCATCGACGGTCTTCATGTCCGATTGATAAATCGTCTGTGAAGACGCACCGTTAACTGTTGGGGCCTTCGTATCCACGGTGTTGATGGTGAGGGTATGGGCCGTTTGATTGCCATGACCATCCTCAATTTCAAATTCAATCATCGATTCACCAAGCAGTGTTTCATTGCCGGTATAGGTCTCGGTGATTATAGTGTATTGAGAGAGGCTTCCTTCATACGCATCATAGAAGGTCACATTGGACGTGATGATTTCACCTACAGTACTCGGCGCATCGACATCGATAGTCACTTTATCGGGACTTTCGATGATGGGTGCCACGGTATCCACCACTTTTACATTCAATGTGAATGTGGCTGCGTTTCCCGAACTGTCTTCGGCATATAGCTCCACGGGATAGGTTCCTAAAGTACTTGCGTTGTCTTTGTAAGCATCGCTGATTATTTGAATGCTACTCGTAAGATCTCCGTCAATCTCATCCACCGCAGTGATATGATTGTCAACTAGGGTTTGAGTGGAAGTGGGCGTATCATAACCGATAATCAGTGTGCCTTCCCCTCCGAATTTAGGTGGCACAGTTTCAAGAGGTTCATACTTGACATAATCGGTGGCGACGCTACCTTTTTCAAGTTGAAATCCGTCCATACCGTAAAAATGGACCTGTTGAGCGATGTCTCCGCCAAACATCTCGAAAATCAAGGTGTCATCTTGGGCTTCGAACGTACAAGAACGTACGAACCAATCCACTTCGCATACGCCTGATTGGGGATTTGGGGATTCATCGACATATGTGTCTTGCTTGAGTGCTGATTGTATACGTACGTGCACATCTCCTATTTGTGCAGGCATGCTGAATGTGTAGGTCACACCCACTTCCACATTGAAAGCGCTCGTGGAAGCTACGGTGTTGTCTTCGATGCGTGTTTCAAAATACTCAGGATTGAGCAAGTTCTTGTTTGCGGGTTCATCCATGGCCTTGATTGTTGAAAAACTAAGGACCATTAACAAAGTCGCAACTGTTGCTAATATTTTATTCATTTTCCTCACCTCACACACATGATTGTCATGGGGAAGCTTTTTTTCTTTTAGCCTAAAAAAATATCCACACCGCCAACATAGCGGTGTGGATTAGGAGGACTATCCGTTTAAGAAAGTTTTAATTGAGTGTGCAAGTTTGTCTGGAATGTCAGTGATTGGAGAATGACTTGCATTCTCGAATTCCTCAACCAGAACATTTGGTAGCGCGTCAGTGAGTTCATCAAACATCGGTTTGGGTATTACTAGATCTTTGTCTCCGTGAATGGCTAGGACTTCGGCCTTAATATCTTCAATCGTGCCATCGCCTTCTTTGACACCGTTTGGTGTACTAGACATATTGAATGTCACAAGCGCCCAATCCACATCCACAAGGTTTCTTTGCTTCATGGTTTCACCGATATAGCGTTTCATTGCCTCTTCAGAAGGCTTTTTGACATTGTAGATGGTTTGCTCCCAAATCATTTGCATAAGTGCACTGTTCCCATCTTTGAGGGCTTGAACTACAGGGGCTACTTGGACGGGGTCTTTAGCCATTGCGTCCTTGTCGTAATAAAACTCCCCTTGAATGGGCTGCGCGTTTTCGTCTTTTTTAGGAATCGGATAGCCACGGTGTGAGGCCGATTCGATTAAAATGACCTTATTTGTATTTTGTGGGTATTTGGCTGCAAATTTCAGAGCCACTCCACCACCAGTTGACCACCCTGCAAGATGCATTTTGTTGATAGAAAGTGCATCAGTAAACATTTTCAGATCATCTACAAAATCTTCAAGGGTCTCGATTGGTTTATGATAAGTTGAATCGCCAAAGCCTCTTAAATCTGGCACAATTAAATGAAAGTCAGTGAGTTTTTCAATGAGGGGCTCGAAGTGGACTCCACTGCTCATGTTCCCATGGAGCAACACCAACGTATCTTTCTTTGATTCGTTAAAACTCTGATACGCCAGGGTTTCGCCGTTTTGAAGTTTCAGTGTCTTCTTTTCCAAAATTAAAACCTCCTATATCGTATAGTTGTCCTCGTGGGACAAATAGCCCACAAGCGTGGTTATAAAAAGTTCAGGTCGTTCATACATGCTTGCATGTCCGGTTTCACGAAACGTGATCAACCGTGCATTGGGCATGGCATTGACAATGGCTTCCTGTTCATGGGGCGGGGTGAGCATATCTTGATCCGCTGCGATTACAAGCGTCGGTGTTTCAATGGTGTTTAAATTTTTAAACACATCATGACTCTCAGCACTTTCAGTCAGTCTGATCATTGCATCTAAAAATTCTGGTGTGCTGAAAACAGGAATCAACGTTTGTTTCCTTTTTTCCATCCACTTAATCTTACGTGAATAGAAGTTAGGGGAGTAAATCAGAGGAATGGTGACATGATAATACGCCTCTCCATCTCGCGTAGCAGCGACCTTGTTCCAGCCGCGTCCGATGTCGCGGAGCCACTCTGATGTACGGGCGACTGCGTTGAAAAGTACGAGTTTATGTGTTTGCGCAGGGTATTTAAGGGCAAATTGTAGGGCGACGTTCCCACCATAAGAAATGCCAGCAAGATGCACCTTCTCTAGACCAATATGGGTGATGAGTGCACTAAGCATATCTGCTTGAAGGGCCTGGGTATAGCCCGCTTTCAGATGGTCGCTTTCTCCTTGATCGAGCATGTCCACTCGGAGAACTTGAAAATGTTGGGTAAGGTTCGGAATGAATAATTCCCAGCTTTTATGGCTCATCATGATGCCGTTTAGAATCATTAATGTGTCAAATGAGGCTTCGCCATCAAGTTTATAAAACACCTTTTTTCCTTGAAATGTGAAATACGCCATTAAATATACCCGATTTCTTTGGCTTTTTTCAATAACTCATCACGGAATTTTGGATTGGCAATGCCGATGAGACGTTCTACTCGCTCTTTAATAGTCGTTCCTCTTAGGGAAGCTACACCGTATTCAGTCACCACGTAATCGACATCATTACGTGACAAAGTCACGCCTGCGCCTTGGCGCAAAGTAGGTACGATCTTAGAGATTTCTTCACGTTCATTGGTTTCGTGATTCTTCACATTGGCCGTGGAATAAAGTGTGATAAAACTACGGCCGTTTTTGGCGCGCTGTGCCCCGGTGGCAGTATCGCTCTGACCACCGGTTCCACTGAATTGCTTAGTCCCGATGGATTCACTCGCACACTGGCCGGTCAAATCGATTTCTATGGTGGTGTTTATCGATACTTGGTTGTCGTTAAGTCCAATGACATATGGATCGTTTACATAGTTGCCATCAAGCATCATTACCGCAGGATTATCGTCTATGAAGTCATAGAGTTCCTTAGTACCAAGGGCGAATGCACAAACCATTTTCCCTTTATGAAGGGTTTTCTTTTTGTTGTTAACTGCACCACTTTTAAACAGTTTCATGAACCCCGTGGTAAGCATTTCTGTATGGACACCCAAATTCTTTTTGTCATGCAAGGCATTGGCAACAGCGTTGGGAATGCCGCCAATTCCAAGTTGTATGGTGTCCCCGTCGTGAATCATGTCGGCAATTGCTTGACCAATGGCTTCATCCTTTTCATTAGGCTCTACATCGGGAAGTTCGGGCGTGGGGTAATCGACTTTGATAAAGTAGTCCACATCGGATTCGTGGACCTCAACATCCCCGTGGGTTCTTGGAAAGTTCGGATTAATTTCTAAAATAACGGTCTTCGCACGTTCAATCATGAGTTTCTCATAAACATTACTTGTTGAAAGTGAGACGAAGCCGTGCTTGTCGGGAAGGGTGGCATTTCCGACATAAACTTCGGGTGTGATATGCTGGGCACGTTTGACCCCTGCAAAATGCAAGTGGTTTGGAATATAGGACACATTGCCGTTTTTAAAGGCTTTTCTGAGGTCCCCTGAAAAGAACCAGCTATTCACGCTGAAAGTGTCTTTGTACTTTTCTTCGGTCATGAAGGAATACGCTTTGAGCGGAAGGCAGTTATCGATATGAACTTTTTGTACACGGTCTGCAATTTCATGCAGATGCGTAAAAAATTCACGGCCTTCAGCCGCCGCCATGCCTTGAATAATATGATCATGGTTTTTGATTTTGCTTAGTGCTTCTTGAACAGTGATAATTTTTGCCATGTTTATCTTCCTTTCAAAAGAGTGAAGGGCGATAAATATCGCCCTAAACTCACATGATGTTATTCTAAAATACTTGAAATAGTTTCAATTGGACGTAAGTTGGCCCAAGCATGCACGACATCCTCAGTATCATAGTCAGTGACTGTGGCTTCTAGTAGTGCCATTGATTGTGTTCCTACACGTGCACCGTCTGCGTAGTCTACAACTCCACCCATTGGGTTTTCTACAGGATCTTCTTCCATCGCATTGATGTAAGCGTCCCAAGTAAGTTCGTCTTCTCCCACACGTTTAAGACCTTCTACAAAGAAGTGTGCAGCGATCCATCCCGCCATTGCATAAGCATTGCTTGCATATTCGGCATCTATGGTTTCACTAAACAATGTGTACCCTTCATTAAAACCGGTGCCTTCTGAATCGAAAATATTAACCCAAGCACTTGCGTATACTTTGAATTGACCGGCGTCGATTTCAGCTTCAAGGTTTTCAATGAATGACGCTGCGGCGTTGACATAGCTTGTGTAGACATTCGCTTCATTGCCAGCGGCATAAAGCGCTTTGATAGCGACTTGCGCCGGAACCTGGTTGGCTGCGACGATGACGGCATCTACGTCTTCTGAAGTAATCGAAATAGCCGCACTTGACATATCGGTCGCATCAGAGGAGACTTGTTGAGTAACAAGTTCAATGCCTAAAGCTTCTGCACGTAATTCGATACCATTAAGCATCCCTGCGCCGTCATCGGCATTGGTGTAAATGACGCCGATTTTCGAAACGTTTTCTTCAGCATAGGCACGTGCAACCATAACTTCGCCTTCAGCGTCGTAGATTGGTTGAACTGGGAAACTTGCACGTTCTCCATCTTCAGCGTTTTGGTTGAAGAGTGCACTAATACCTGATGCATAATAGACTTGTGGGATCCCTTTTTCACTAAGATAATTAAGTGTGGCCCCTACTGTAGGGCTTCCAAAATGCCCAACGAGTGCAAATACTTCATCGTCTTCTACAAGACGTTCTGTGAAGGTTTGACCTTGTGATCCGTCAAATTCGTCGTCATAATGAACGAAGTTGATGTCTCTTCCGGCGACTCCGCCTTCATCATTAATCATTTGGAAATAGGCTTCAATCGCAGCGTTGAATGGTTGTCCAACTGCAGCGAATCCACCGCTTGTTGCGGCTGTGTTACCAACTAAGATACTGTCATCTGTGACGCCTTGGACTTCTTCGTCATCTGTAAGTCCACCACATGCTGCAAGTGTAAAGAGTCCACTTGCCATTACTAAGAATAATAAAATCTTTTTCATGATACCCTCCTATTGTTTCTATTTTTTTTATGATTAACTGCTATGCAGTTTAATCTCTTCATTTCTTGCCGAGATACGCTTCTATCAGTTCTGGATCATTCATCATTTTATGTCCATCGCCTTCTTTGATGATTTTTCCCACTTGAAGTACGTACGCATAATCAGCAATTTTGAGTGTCTGTAGTGCATTTTGTTCAACGATAAGCACGGTAGTGCCTGCTTTGTTGAGTTTTTTTACAATGGTGAAAATATTTTTAACGATCATAGGCGCAAGTCCAAGCGAAGGTTCATCAAGGATTAAGAGTTTCGGTGTGTTCATTAGCGCACGCCCGATAGCTAGCATTTGCTGTTCACCACCTGATAGGGATGCGGCAACCTGATCGCTTCTTTCTTTTAACACCGGAAATGTTTCATAGACAAGTGCAAAGTTTTCTTTGATGATGGTATCGCGACTTTTTTCACCTGATTTGACTGTAAACGCTCCAATCAGCAAATTTTCATATACACTGAGATCTGTAAATATTTGACGGCCTTCTGGTGATTGAACGATACCCATTTGGGTAATTTTTTCGGGGGCTATGTTTGTGATGTCCATATCACCAAAGGTAATTGAACCCGTATCTGCGTCCACGATTCCACTTATTTTTTTCAAAATAGTGGTTTTCCCAGCGCCATTAGCTCCAAGAATCGCAACAATACTTCCTTCTTTAACGGATAGATTTACATGTTTTAACGCCGTAATAGGACCATAACTTACAGATAAATCTTTAATGTCTAACAATGTGTTTGACATGTTTACTCCTCCTTCCCAAGGTAAGCTTCTTGGACATCGGGATGATTTTGAATGTTTTTAGGAGTGTCCATTGCTAGGAATTGTCCAAAGTTGATGGCGCATACCCTGTCACAAATCTCCATTACAAATCCCATGTCATGTTCAATAAGTAGGATTGAGGCTCCATAATTGTCTCTTATTTTGTAAATAAGTGTTTCGAGTTCATCCGTTTCATTGTCATTAAGCCCGGCTGCTGGTTCATCAAGGATAATGAGTTTTGGGTTACTAATAAGGGTGCGGGCAATTTCTATTTTCTTTTGGACACCATAAGGTTGTCCGCCCGCAAACTGATCTTTTAAATGATCAATATGCATGAACTTAAGCGCTTCAACAGCTTTTTCTCTAATACTGCTTTCTTCCGCTTTTGCTTTTGGAGTGCGAAACACATGCTGTAAGATGCCTGTTTTAAACATGGTGTGCGCGCCAATCATGATATTGTCCAAAATACTTAAATCAGGTACGAGTTCAATATTTTGAAAAGTACGAGCAATCCCTAAATCTATAACTTCAGTTACCTTTTTGTCTTTAAGATTCACTATTTCTTCATCGTTTTTGAAACTGATGGTGCCTTCGTATGTATCATAAAATTGGGTAACACAGTTGAAAACCGTCGTTTTCCCGGCACCGTTTGGACCTATTAAGCCCACAATTTCTTTAGGCTTAATCGAAAAACTTAGTTGGTTAACTGCAGTAAGACCGCCAAAACGCATGGTCACATTATCCAGTTTCAAGACGTAATCGTCATGATTCATCGTTGATCACATCCTTTTTCTTGGGTTTGGCTTTTAGCTTGTAGTAAAGTTTTTTAATATCTATCCATAGATGGGCAACCCCATTAGGATAAAAGAGAATGACCACAATCAGTAAAACTCCTGAGAAGACGTTAGATACGTTTCCAAGCCAATCTTTTAAGAAGAGTTCAGACATACCGTGTATGATAACGGCGCCGAAAAACATGCCGTAAATAGATTTGAATCCTCCAACAACTACAATCGCGATAATAGTGAGACTTTGTAAAAGCCCCCATTGTCTAGTCGGTGCATTTTGGAAGTACAATGCATAAAGTACACCCGCTACAGCTGCAAAAAATGTCGCAATAGTAAACGCCATGACTCTATATTTAAGTGGGCTAATTCCCATTGCGGCTGCGGAATTTTCACTTCGACTAATTCCCATGAATGCGCGACCTGAACGGCTTTTTATGATGTTGTAAACCGCCATCATCATTAGTGCTAGTACAACTGTCATTATGGTATAAAGGTAAAATCTTTGAGCGCGATCGATTCGTGAGAGTTTAATGAACCCTAGTAAATTCACCTCTCCGATATCGAGACGTTCACCCCCGAATATGGCAACGGATGTAAAGATTTGCCTGAGAATTTCAGCAATGAATAGTGTTGCAATTGCCAAATAGACTCCTGATATTTTTGAAGACAAAAGCCCAATAAGCGCCCCGATAAAGGCTGCGGACAAAATTGCAAGCATGGCTGCAATTTCAAAGGGCAACCCAAGATTAAGAAATATGCCTGTTCCTAGTGCGCCTACCCCAATGAATGATGAGGAAGCTAGGGAAATAAGGCCGCTAAAACCAAGTAGTAAATTCAAACCTAATGCCACAATTGTAAATATAATGATATAGGCGAAAACGCTAAGATAAAATGATGGGAAAATACCTACGCTCGAGAAATAACCGAGCAAAATCAAAATTAAACCAAAAATCATAAATTGTACATGAGAATGACTTTTGAGTGATTTTGCAAAAGACTTCCAAAGTGCAACACCTTTGTGTTTTAGTTCAGTAAATGTCATATGTCACACCTACACTTTCTTGACCGGCGGTTTACCGAATATTCCATATGGTTTGAAAAACAAGAATACCAAAATGACCATGTATACTAGAACATCGCCCCATATATCGGTAAGATAAAACGCCGTTGAATTTCTTGCGAACGCAATTATAAAGGCCGCAAGTACAGGGCCATAGAAGGTTTGAAACCCTCCAAATACACCTGCGAAAAACGCACTTACTTGCACATTGAACATCATACTCGGGTTCACGCTTTGTGCTGGCGCTACAATGATAGCTGCAAGCGTTCCGAGCATTGCGGCCGTTGCCCACGACATCATCGTGACGGTTTTAGTGGGCACCCCCATAAGTTTGGACGTGATTTCATTTGAAGCCGTTACTCTTATCGCAAGGCCCCATTTGGTTTTTTGTATAAACCAAAATATAGAGCCCATGATTACTAGGGATAAAACGACAACGAAAATTGTGTTGTATTTTAGACTTGCACCAAGTATGTCCATACTTCCTTGGGGTAAGAACCGTGGAAGCTGATAGGGATCGACTCCAAATAAATAAGGAGAAATCCCTGTAATAACCATAATGAGTCCAAGCGTAATAATTTGTTTGGCAATCTTGTTCACTTTCGCCGCTGGGCGAATGATGAATGTATCAATGAGAATTCCGGTTAAAAACGCAGTAATCATCGATACAATAGCGACCACCCAGATGCTCCAACCCCAACTTAAGAGGAGCAATGCAGCAATATAAGCATTCAAAACACCGATTGAGCCTTGAGCAAAGTTTGTCGTTTTACTAGTTCTAAAGATTAGTACGATGCCGAGAGCCGCAAGGGCGTATATACTCCCAGTTTGTAATGAATTAAACAATATATTAAGAAAATTATCCACGGTATGCACCCCATTGAATGACGCTTGCACCCCATATATAGCCGATACCGGCCGCAATCAAAGAGACAGTCGTTCCGTCTTTAATTTTACCTTCTTCAAGGCCTAGGTGAAGCGACAATATCTGGTCAATTTGACCCATATGACCGAAATCTTCTAGATACACTGTTTGGTCTTTTTTGAGTCTCAAATCCTTCATCATGCCGTTATGAGCTGAGCGTTTGATGTGAAGAATGGCAAGGTAATCGATATCACTACGGGTTTTGCCAGATTTTTCAAGCGAACGGTCAATGCAGTGATACCAATTTGGCACACTGACTTCTTTAAGTCGGTCTTTCATTTTCTTTGGTTGCATCAAGCGAAGCGATTTATATGCTTCACTGAGATTATCATGAGTAATCGGGTTCTTTGTGCCGCCGATTTCAACCCCCGCAGTGCGGGCAAGACTTCCATCCGCCATGATATGAGTACCCTCAACGATGTTTTTACCAAGATTCTTTCTAAGAATCATAGCGCCACCACCTGCAGATAGGTTGTACATCATCGACATGTGCGGATCACTGTAGTCTACAAAATCCCCGTTTCTATACCCCCCGACGATGAGGATGGTATTAACATCGTCATCAGCAATCATCATATCCTTGGCGATTTTAAGTGCGCCAAGTGAAGTTGCGCAACGGTTTTGGATATCGATTCCCCAGGCGTTTTTCGCGCCGATGATTCCTTGAACATAAAGGGCTGAAGTAGTCAGAGGGTATTCTTTCCACTCTTCACCGATATCAAGGATGACATCGATATCAAGAGGGTCGATACCGGTGCGTTTGAGTGCGTCTTGGGCTGCATAAGCGCCCATTTCCTGAGTTCCTTCGTCCTCACCAGCTACTCGGACGCTTTTGATTCCTTGTTTTTCTATAATTGCTTCTTCGGTCCAATTTCCATTGGTGGCTTTGCCAATTTCTTTGGCGCTGCGTGTTTTTTTCGGTAAATATATCCCGGTACCTACAACGCCTACATGTATTTTGTTAGCCATGGTATCACTCCTGTTTAAAGTCTCATGCCACCATTAACGTTGATGACTTGTCCGGTAATGTAGCTTGCTTCTTCGCTGGCTAGGAAAAGTGCAGCGTTGCCGATTTCTTCTGGTTGACCAAGACGTTTCAACATAGTCATGGCCGCAAATTTGTCAAGCAAATCTTGAGGAACGGTTTTAAGGATGTCTGTCATGACATATCCCGGTGCTATTGCGTTGACACGTACGGGTACACCTTTACGTGCAAATTCTTTTGCCCAAGTTTTAGTAAGGCCGATAATACCGGCTTTAGACGCAGCATAGTTTGCCTGTCCGATATTCCCAAAGATGCCGACGACACTCGATATGTTGATGATCGATCCACCGCCGTTTTGTTCCATTTGCGGGCCAATGTGACGGGTGAGATTGAACACACCCTTCAAGTTGACATCGAGGACCTTGTTCCATTGTTCATCGGTCATTTTGCGAGTCATGGAATCCGCAGTAATGCCTGCATTGTTCACGAGAATATCGATTTTTCCATAGCTATCTATGACTTCATCGTAGAAGGTCTGAACTGCTTTTGTGTCTGTGACATTCAAAATTTTACCTTCAACATTTTTCTCTTTGTAAGGAAGGTCTTGCATGTCTACGGCGACGACTTTTGCGCCTTCTTTCGCAAAACGTACTGCCATTTCCTTACCAAGGCCTTGTGCGCCTCCTGTGACAACTGCTACTTTGTTTTCTAAACGCATTATTACGATTCCTCCATATTTTTTAGTACGACCGCTGTACCCATGCCGCCACCAATACACAGTGAGGAAAGACCATAACGGACGCCTCGTTTTTTCATTTCATGAACCAGTGTAACCGTGATCCTGTTTCCACTTGCTCCAACAGGATGTCCAAGCGCAATCGCGCCACCGTTGACATTGGTTCTTTTCATAAGACTTTCTTCGGTTTCACCATACGCTTCTTTCAAGTCTTCAAACACACCAAGACTTTGCGCCGCAAAAGCTTCATTGAGTTCTATGAGCTCCATGTCACTGAATTTGAGTTTGGTATGCTTAAGCACCTGTTCAATAGCCGGTACAGGACCCAGTCCCATATAGTTGGGATCCACGCCCCCTTGGCCGACACCCACAACTTCAGCAAGTGGTTTCAAATCGTATTTCTTGACCATCGCTTCACTCGCAAGCATCACAAAGCTTGCGCCGTCGTTAATGCCCGAACTACTGCCGGCGGTAACTGAACCGTCTTTTTTGAATGCGGGACGCAGTGAAGAGAGTTTTTCGTAGGTGGTCGTATCGTTGATATGTTCATCCGCATCGAACATGAAAGTACTCTTGCGAGACTTCACTTCGATCGGAACGATTTCATCTTTAAAACGTCCTTCGTCACGTGCCTTGCGAGCCCGTTCTTGAGACGTGATTGAAAAAGTGTCTTGCGCTTCGCGGCTTATATTGTACTTAGCCACGATGTTTTCTGCGGTGATGCCCATATGCATGTTGCCAAACACATCGGTAAGCGCGTCATAAAGCATATGGTCCTTGACTTCAAAATTGCCCATCTTCATCCCTTTCCTTGTTTTACCAGGGAGTAGATAAGGAGCGGATGACATGGAATCGGCGCCTCCGGCGATGACTAGATTATGTATGCCGTGCTGAATCGCTACAAACGCATTCATGATTGTTTTCATGCCCGAACCACACACCATGTTGATGGCGTAGGCGGGAACGCTGTTTGGAATGCCTGCGCCAATTGAAATCTGACGGGCAAGATTCATACCAAGACCAGCCGGTAAGACATTTCCGAGTTGAACTTCGTCAATCTCACTCGGATCGACTTTTGTATCTTCAAGGATTTCCTTGAGAACCTTTGAACCATATTGTACTGGATGAATACCGCTAAGTGACCCCATGAAAGTTCCTATTGCGGTTCTTTTTGCAGATACTAGATATACTTTTTGCATAAATAACCTCCTAAATTAAGTGTATCCTTGCTTATTCCATCTTTATTTATTATACTTTGTCTATAAGCATGAATACCCACTCATTAAATGAATGGTTTTTCACGAACTGAATAGTCATTCATAAACTGAATATATATTCATGCTAGCATAAAACGCTTACAAAGTCAATGCAACATTTACTTTTTTTGCGTAAAGAGGAGACGCCCTTATGATAAGTAAAAAACTCAACATTAAAACGCCGACTACAAGGAATGCCAAACTTACTTTCAGTGATATTGAAACCGCCGCTATCAAGCTCTTTTACAAGAACGGCTACCATAGAACTACTGTAGGCAACATCACCAGTGAAGCTGGTATTGCCGCCGGTACTTTTTACCTTTATTTCCCTAGTAAATTAACGCTTTACAAGCACATTCTTACAACGCTTTCACACAACATTCGCCGTGAAATAGCTGCGAACGTAAGCAAAAAAGATACCCGCTATGAAAAAGAACGCGAAGGGATACGCACCTTCTTAGCATATGCCAAGAAAAATCCTGAGATGTACAACATAATCTGGGAATCGCTCTACATTGACCGGGAATTGTTCCGCGAGTATTACGAATCTTTCTCCAAACGATATGTCTCTGGACTTGAACATGCAGTAAGTGAAGGTGAAATTAGGGACTTAGATACGGAAATCGTCAGTTTCGTGCTCATGGGTATAACCAACTTCGTAGGGCTTAAAATCGTTTTTGATCTCGGGACGCACAAATTAGACATCGATGAAACGACCGATGTCATTATGGAAATCGTGGAAAAAGGCTTGTTCAAACAAAAACCTTAATAAATGATTCATAAATAAAAGAGGCTTCTCAAAATTTGAGAAGCCTCTTTTCTTGGTCGTATCATGAGTTTTTAAAAGCTGGATCTTGTTTGATACGTCTTCGTGCTTTACGCGTTTTTCTATCGACATCGACTTTTGGTTTGAAGTCCACGCGTTTATAGAGAATATAGCCAACACCTGCGATAAGTAGGTTGCTAATAAGCATGACTTCCCAGATGATCTGGCTGCCTCTTCCTGGAAAGAGTTGAGCAAAAAGGACAATGAGTGGCAGACGTATCCCCCAGAGTCTTGTTACCGAAAGGATAAAGGTGTAATGGGTGTTGGCCGTTCCATTGAACGTCCCTATGAAGGTCTGATAAACGGCCATGAGCGGTAAGCCGAGTAGTATGTAGTACATGAAGTCCTTAGTAAGTGCGAGTGCGACGGGATCTTCTTCTAGGAAAATGGATGCAAGCGGTCCTCTTAGTGGCAGGAGCAACAGCGATCCTGCGGTCATGATGCCGATGGAAAGTTTGAAGGTTTTAACCATGGTCTCCTTAGCTCTCTCAGGATTCATCGCTCCAATGTTTTGACCGATATAGGCGGATAATATCGCCCCCATGGCCATGACTGGGTGCAACACCATAGAAATGAGACGTGTGCCGACGCCGAAGGCCGCAACGGTTTCCACACCATAAGAATAAATCATGCCGTTCATCACCCCGAAACCAATCGCCGTAAAGGCTTGGCCGAATGAAGCGGGTGCAGCAGTTTTTATAATTCTAATCAGTGTTTTAAATTTGTCTTCAAAAGGAAGTTTTCTATCCAGTTTAGATGTGAATATTTCTTTGGGATCAACCGTAACACCGGTTTTTGCGAAGAAAAGACGGTAAAGCGCCACAGGCATAACAAGGGTATTTCCAAGCAATGTCGCCCAGGCAGCTCCGGCGACTCCTAAACCGAGCGTGGTTATAAAAATTGGTGATAAGATTAAATTGAGCACAATCCCCGAACCACTGATCAATACAGGAGACAAGGTGTCCCCACTTGCTTGTCTAGTGCCCATATAGGCAAAAAAGATAAATAAAAGCGGGAGTTCCAAACTTCTAATACGTATGTACTTTGTGGATTGTTCAAGGACGTAGCCTTCCGCACCCATCCAGGAAATGACTGTGGAGGCAAAGAAGAAAGACAAAGCAGCAAACAAAATACCTGAGATTAAAGCAATCAAAAAGAGTTTGGAGGCATAATGCCTTGCCATGGTTTTATTTTTTCCACCAAGATGTTGGCCAATTAAAGTTGTCCCCGCAATACTGAGCCCAATACCTAAGGATATAAACGTGAAGATGACAGGGAAGGTCATTTGAATGGACGAGACCGCTTCGCTTGCCAAATCAGGAATTTTGGAGACAAAATACATATCCACCATGTCATGGAAGGTTCTTAAGAAGTTGTTGATCATCAATGGCAAAGCCAAAAGAATGAGCCCTTTGTAAATATTCGGGTCCTTTAAAATCAATTCGCTTTTGCGTTCATCTTTGGTTAATGTATTCGTTTTTTTCATCATATTAAAATCACCGAAAATAGTATAGCACATAAATGACACCATGTCATAAAATTGCTTGAATTAATTGAATTTTATTTCCAAGCAGGTTTTGGCCCGGGATACATATAGTATCTAACCTTCATATCACCATTAAATAAGACCCGGGTTTTCTTCGCACGGGATTTCATGGCGTTTTCCGCTCCCATCAAACCACTCAAGATATAAAAAGACATGGTCTTATGGGCTTTCATAGTTTTTCCTATACTTTCATAAAGCCGTTTGATGTCATCATCTTTGATTCTTTCTCCATACGGTGGGTTGGTTATGATCATGCTATAGGGGATATCAAAAGTGCGATGTTCAAAGCGAGCAGTCTCAAAATGAATCGCGTCATCCACGCCTGCATTTTCAGCGTTTTCCTTCGCGATGGGGATCATCTTGAAATCGGCGTCACTGGCAATGATTTTGCAGTCATTCTCAGTTTTTATTTGCATATAGGCTTCTTTTCTTGCCTTTTTAAGTGTCAACGCGTCACTAAAGATAAAATGCTCAAAATCAAAGTGCCTATTAAGGCCCGGAGCGATGTTGCGACACATCATCGCCGCTTCAATAGGGATGGTCCCTGAACCGCAAAAGGGATCATAAAGGACACGATTTTCACCATAAAAACTCAATTGAATAAGCGCAGCCGCCAAGGTTTCTTTGAGAGGGGCTTCTCCTTGGTCACTTCGGTATCCTCTTTTATGCAGCCCGTCACCCGACGTATCAAGAAGCATTTCCGCTGTATCTTTGAACATGGCAACTTGCAATCTGTGTCTTGGGCCATCTTCTTTGAATACGTTTTGAGGCGTATACTCTTTCAATCGGTCAATCAAGGCTTTTTTTGATATTTTTTGTATGTCTCTGGGACTGTGCAGTGCACTCTTTACAGTTTTAGCGTCTACAATGAACCGTCCGCGTACATCTAGATACGTTTCCAACGGCAGTGTTTTAATCCAGTCAAAAAGCTCATCAAAGGAGGTTACTTGTTCCTTGATGCCAATTTGCACATAGACTCTATCAGCGCTTCTGAGATTCAAATTGACTTTGATCATGGTTTCAACGGAACCCTCGAAATGAATTCTTCCGTTTTCCGTGCTCATGACGGCGATTCCCATGTGTTCAAGTTCTCTTTTTACAACCGCTTCGATACCGAAAGCGGCGGTGGCTACTAAGTTTAACATGTTATTCATCCTTTCATTCATATCATACCACTCGAACGTTTCATATGATATAATGACTCTGTATTTTATTTAATCTATTATTATTCCAATAAAAAAAACGTTTCGCTTGTTTATAAGTTGAAACGGGTATTTGAGGTGCCCTAAGTGAAGAATAAAGACTTGGAGAAATTATTAAACACATTCAAAAAGGGAAGCGAACAAGCGTTTGACCGTTTATACGAAGAAACTAAAATCCCCGTTTATTATACCATCTTATCCATTGTTAAAGATGAAAGTCTTGCAGAAGATTTGATGCAGGATACCTACATAAAGATGATCAATCAACTTGACAAGTATCAAAAGAAGGGTCAGTTTTTAGCCTGGTTAAAAACCATCGCGAGAAATACTGCCTTGAACGAATACAACAAACGCAAAAAAGAAATCGCAATCGATATAAGTGAAGACGAAATGCTTTTGGGCAGTACGACAGGCTCACAGGAAAATCGTTACGAAGTCCAAGAGCTTTTAAACCATCTTCGCGAAGACGAAAAGGAAATCGTCGTTAGGCACGTGGTTTACGGAGAAACCCATAAAGTCATTGCAAAGACTATGGACAAACCGCTCGGTACAGTCCTTTGGGCTTACCGAAATGCCCTTAAGAAATTGAAGAAACTAGGAGGTGACAGTTATGAGAAAAAGTAGATTAGAAAAAAGACTCAAAAATAAAGCGGCTCAAGATATTCCTGACGTGCTTGATTCTATTAAAAACACTCCTGAATACAGACAATTCATCGAAGAAGCCCAAACTAGCTCCAACCGACGGACGTGGTTAAAACGATCTATTCCCGCATTGGCTTCACTGACTGCACTCTTCGTCCTTGGAATATTTCTTTTCAATCCAGCACAGACACCTCCGCCTACAGAGGTCGTTTCCAGCATTCAAATGGAAATAAACCCCTCTTTTTCCATTGATTTAAACAGCAATGATGAAGTGCTCGCACTCAATGCCTATAACGAGGATGCTCAGACACTTCTTGAAAATGAAAGTCCCTTAATCGGACAAGATTTGGATACTGCCATCGACACACTTATTACCCGTTCGATTGATTTGGGGTATATGTCTGAACACAATAGTGATGTGCTCTTCAGTATAGCTAGTGAAAACAGTGAGAAAATCGACGCTCTTAAAGAGCGCATTGAACAAAAAGTTAGAGAAACCGCGGCGCGAAACGGTATCGACAACGCACACATGATGCAAAGTGTGGCCGGGCCACCTGGCGAGGGTGAGATTGAAAACGCTAGAGAGCACGGCATGGGGTTCATGCAAATGCGGCTTGTTAATTTGATCTTGGAAAAAACAGATGCTCATACCTTGGAAACCCTTGAAGAGAAAAATATTTTACAATTAAGAGCCATACTTGAAGTGGAAGGCATCGACCAAGACGATTTTGGCGCCCCTATGCATCGAAATGATGAGGATAACAACATGCCAGGTTACGGTAAAGACAATAATATGCCAGGTCCTAGAGGCAACAACTCCATGCCTAGCAGAGACACCAAGTAAACAATTAAGTAAAGTCCGGAAAATTTCCGGACTTTTTTTTATGATTTCAACGCGTCTGTGATGAACATTGCATCTCCAAATGAAAAGAAACGGTAACGCTCTTTAATGGCCTCATCATACGTTCTCATAATGATATCTTTGGTTACAAAGGCACTGACGAGCATGAGGAGGGTTGATTCTGGAAGATGGAAATTGGTTAAAAGGCTGTCCACAGTCTTGAATGTATAAGGCGGGTATATGAACAATCGGCTCCAACCACTTTCTTCGCGTATTGTGCCATCTTTTTTAGACACCGTCTCAAGGGTTCTAAGAGACGTAGTCCCAACCGCAATGATTCTTCTGCCTTCTTCTTTTGCGGTGTTGATGATGTCGGCGGTGTTCTTAGAAACACTGTAATATTCTTCATGCATGACATGACTTGTAACATCTTCCACACTGACGGGCCGGAATGTCCCAAGGCCTACATGCAAGGTCACATACGCAAGTGTGATGCCCATTGTTTGCAATTTTTTAAGATAGGATTTTGTGAAGTGCAGTCCTGCAGTAGGCGCTGCAGCACTTCCTTTTTGCTTATTGTAAACTGTTTGGTAGCGATTATTGTCTTCAAGTTTTTCATGGATATAGGGGGGAAGTGGAGTGGAACCGAGTCTGTTAAGGACTTCATACAAAATCCCCTCGTAGGTGAGTTCGAAAAGCCGGATGCCTTTTTCTTTAACGCCTACACATTCCATTGTGAGTTCGCCATATGCAAATGAAATCGTGGATCCTACTTTGATTTTCTTGGCTTTCTTTGTAAGACATTCCCAAATATTACCCTCTTTTTGATGCAATAAAAGGACTTCAATAACCGCCCCCGTATCTTTCTTACCGATAAGACGTGCGGGAATAACAGACGTGTCGTTCAGTACGAGGACATCCCCTTCTTTTAAATAAGTGTGCAACTGATTGAACTTTGTGTGATTCATTGCGCCTGTGGATTTATTAAGTACTAAGAGTCTTGAATCTGTTCGAGTCTCAAGAGGGGTTTGAGCTATCAAGTCTTTTGGAAGGGTGTAGGTGAAATCTTTGGTTTTCATTCGAATAATCCTTTCTGAAACGTATGACCGAGATGCTTATAGGCTTTTTCTGTAGCGACGCGGCCTCGCGGAGTTCTTTTCACAAAGCCGATTTTAAGCAAATAGGGTTCATAGACATCTTCAATCGTTGTGACTTCTTCGCTGATTGAAGCTGCAAGTGATTCAATGCCTACAGGCCCGCCACCGAAATTCTCGATGAGGCCCTTCAAGTAATCATGATCTTTCTGATCTAGACCAAGAGGATCGATTTGCAGTTTTTCAAGCGCAATTTTTGTAATAGCTATGTCAATAACTCCATCATTCAATACATCCGCGAAATCACGGATGCGTCGGAATAGACGGTTGACAATACGCGGTGTACCTCTTGAACGTCGGGCAATTTCCACAACGCCTTCGATTTCCACTTCGCTGTCATAAATACCAGCTGTTCTTTTACATATCTTTTCAAGGGCTCCCTGATCGTAGTATTCAAGTTTGTGAACCACACCGAAGCGGTCCCGTAGAGGTGCAGTAAGATCTCCAAAACGCGTGGTTGCACCAATTAGAGTGAACGGAGGCAAATCGACTCTGATCGATTTACTGGTTTCATCCCTGCCGACGATGAGATCGAGGGCGAAATCTTCCATGGCTGGATAAAGGACTTCTTCAACGACCCGTGGGAGTCTGTGGATTTCATCAATGAAAAGAATGTCTCCAGGTTCGAGGCTCGTAAGCAATACGGCTAAATCACCGCTTCTTTCAATGGCCGGACCACTGGCTGTTTTAATGGATGCATCGACTTCATTGGCCACAATATGAGCAAGTGTGGTTTTCCCAAGTCCAGGCGGACCGTAAAAAAGCACATGGTCCAGACTTTCATGACGTTTTTTTGCGGCTTGTATGAATATGGACATCATTTCTTTTACATGATCTTGTCCAATATAGTCTTTTAGATACTGGGGACGCAATTCTACTTGTTCGATGTCTGCTTTTTGCGTCTCGTTTGAGACAATTCTCTCATCCATAGTCTCCCACCTACTTTCATTACAAATTATACACAAAAACTCTAAATTTACAAAAGATTGTCACCCAAGAATAATGAACATTGTTTTAAAAGTCAAATTATGATAAAATATAAAGTGATATAAAAGGCTATATATTCCCAAGAGGAGGCCCTCTGAGCTTATGAAAAATCCTGATGAGACACATAGTGAAAAAAGCGGGTATTCCATTGAAAAAAACTATCGTAAGCAAGCCACTCCGATTCAAAAGAAACTAGACAAACTCAGAAAAGATTATGAGGCCTTGCTTGCCGATACTGAAAAAACCATGAACAAGGCACAAAAAGCTCATAATAAAAAGCTTAAAGCGCATAATGAACGCTTCGATGAATTGCTTAACAGCAACGAAGCGTCTTTTATAATGGATAAAGAAACATTAGATGAAGACATTGCTAAATTGAAAGCACATCACCAAACTAAGTTAAAGGCTATCAACTACAAAAACACTGATAAGAAAAAAGCCATCAAAGCCGAGATTCAAAACATGGAAAGAGAAAAACAAGCGACCGCAAAAGCCATCGAAAAAACCCATAAAAAGCGAATCCACACCTACGAAAAACGATTGGATCTTTCCAAAAATAACCATAATGACAACACCCTTCAAACACAAAATTCCCTGAAAGACGCCATTCACAAGCTCGAATCCGACTACGAAACCCACAAAGAGACGATTGACAGTCTTGATGATACGCTTAACACGCGCTTTGAAACATTGCACGTGAATCTAAGAGACGCCCAAGAGGCTTTGAACAGTTCAATCAAGGGATCTGATAACGCGTTGCAACATACCCTAAATACCTATCGTAAAGAGGTCAACGCACATATCCGCACATTCTCCAAGGCACTCACCCAATATAGAAGTGATCTTTATCACCCGTTTCAAAACATCGATGCCTCCGCCAATGATTTGTTGACACAGTTCACACGCTACAAAGAAACCTTCATTTCCAATGTCAATCAGGATATGAAGTTCGAACAGGCTCGCATTAAAGACATGCTAGCCAAAACCAGCGAAGAAGAAAGCCCCGATGAGATTAAAACACTGAATAAGCAGTTGACCCTTCAACAGCTTAGAAAAGAAGCTTTGATTAACCATATCCAGATTTTTGACGATGCCGTAAAGATGACAACCGATACCTTAAAAACACTTTCGTCTGATACTTCTAAGTTTTTGGATGGAATCTTCAAGAACTTTGATGCAACCATTCAAACATTGCAGAGTAATCTCAAAGCAAAATTCGATATCTTCCAATCCAGCAGCTCTACTTTGAGAGAAACCCTTACTTCAAAGTTTAGCAAAGACGCACTTAACCCGTTCATGAGCGAAGCCAAGAAGGCATTAAAAGACACATTGGCCCTTTTTTCCCAGTACGCCATGGATAAAATCAATGCGATAAAAGAAACTACCGTTTCCTTAATGCCTCTTTATCAGGAAATCGACGATATTCGCTTCTTTTTGGATACCGAAGACGCCCAAAAGAAAATAAAGGAAAATCGGGAACGAATATCTGTTGAACAACAAGACGCCAGCCTGAACATCGATATGTCTGAGGCTCAAAAAAAACACAAAGTGGCTCTCATGAATTTGGAAGAATCCTTCAACACCAAAGAAACCACGTTGAACCATATGCTGGACCTTAAAGGCATCGAAGAAAAAAAAGCGATGCTCAATCTCAATGAGACATCAAAAAGTGACCATATCAAGGTTGAAAAGGAAATTGAGAAAGCTGCCCTCGAACATGATTTGGAATCTGTCAATGCAGACATCGAAATCGCCCATGTCGATCATGCAAAATTGCTTGAAATCGCCATTGAAAAACAAAAGAACATCTTAAGGTCACTAGATTTGCAAAAAGAACGAGCCCTTGCACTTGTCACCCTTGAAACCGAAAAAAACAGACAACTCAAAACATTGAATCTGAAGCTTGATCACAACCACCAAGTCCTGCAGCGCGAGCATAAGTCGATTGATGAAGAAAAAAAGACTTTGAAGAAATCTTTTGAGATGTCCCTAAAAAAAACCACTATATCTTTTGAAAAAAAAGAACAAGCGCTCCAAGACGGATTGAATGACGTTGAGAACACGCATCAAGAAAAACTCAATTTCATCGACCAAGCGTTGCGTCGTGAAACAAATAAAGCCACAACCCGTATTGAACAAGCCGAGTCACTGCTAAAGACTAGAAAAGACATCATCGAATCGTACTACGACAAAGAGATGAATTGGCTCGATACCCACCAATGGAAATTGAAAGAGGAGGACCCAAGTCTCAAAGACATTCTTATAATTTTGAGTACCCCGAAAAAGAACACTTTGAGACAAACCCTTGACACATTCGTCGCAACTTTAGAAGAAACCCACACCCTCATCATTGAACAGTTTAGTGAGAGTCTCAAGCGCCAAGGCATTGGCAAACGCCATCATAAATCGCAGCTAAACAAACTGAAAAACACCTTTTATAAAACCCTGGGCTCACTCACCCAGCAAAAAGACGATACGTATAAAACCTTTGAGAAAACCGTGAATGACACACTAGACACCCTCAAAGATAAAAAGAAATTCTCTAAAACCTGGTTAAAAAACCAATTGATTCCCATCAACACTCATATTCAAAAGCAACTCACACTCATTCATGACAAAGTCGTTCACTCCATGAACGAAGGCTTCCAAGTTCTGAAGCACGATGATGTATACCTTATAGAAAAAGCAAAAACCTCCGCTAAAAAAGCTAAGGCCAAGGAAAACGGCCGTTACGAAGAAGCCAAAGCCCCCCTTCAAAAACAACAAGACGACCTTACACAAAGCAAAAAAATTAAGCATGACGCTTTGAAGGAAACCCTTGAAAGTGAACTAAGCACAATCGACGCGCAACACCAAGCATCCTTGCAACCCCTTGAAGACGCATACAATAAGGATGTGGAAAACTACAACGCTCTAAAAAACAAAACCAACGAGCAAATGAATACCCTTGAAAATACTTATCAAGAGAAAATCGATGCTTTAGATGGAGAACTCGAAGACCGCCTAGTCTCAATCGAACAAAAGAATGAAGAGCGAATCGCCTCTGTAAACAGTCGCTTAAAAGACGCCGAAAACATTCATGCATTCCACACGGAAAACGAAGAAAGTAAAAAAGCAGAACTAGAAGAAACCCTTCAAAAAGACATAGCTGATTTGCAATCATACCATGAAGTGTTCATAGGCGATAGCGAAAGAAAAATGAAGGCTGCAAACGACACGTTCCTAAAACAAAAAGCTGACCTTGAAGACACCCTCAAAAAAACCATTGAATCCTATGAAACCAAGATGCTTTCAAGTTCCAGTGAACTCGATCAGCGAATTGATAAAGTAGGGCGAGAACTCACAGACCAGACTCGAATCAAACGTGCGCGCAAGGAAACCCTGGAAAACTCTATTGAAGAATCACTCACAAAACTTGATTCAACCCTTGAGCGTCTGACACATTCTCTTCAAGACAATACAGAAACTCTGTTGAACACTTTATTTGAAAATGACACCTTCACAGTCGATACAAATTCACTGTTCGATAAGGAAGACGCCATTCTCTCTGATTTTCTCAACACGGTCAAAGAAGACATTCAAAACCTATAATACTATGAAAGGAGTTCGACCATGGCAAACGACAATCACAACAAGTACGAACTAGATTCACCCTCAAACCAAAATTTAAGCACGCTTATTGATCAAGATTTGCAAAAAGAAAGCGAACTCCTTCAAACCCTCATCAAAGAGGTTGTAGAGGCAAATAAAAAAGTAAAAACCTCTCATAGGAAACGTTTGGATGAAGCGAATGAAAAACTTTCGATTTTAAATCAGGAAATCAAACGTTTGCGTCAAGAAATCAACAAAAAAGACGAACAGACCACCATGGCTCAATTCGATCATTTGTTAAAATCCAAAGACCGTATTCACCAAGCGCTTAGAACCACTAGACTTCATCCTCTGAACAGTGAACTTAAAAAAGATTATGAATTTAGCGTCCATGCCCTTAAAGAAAAGTTGTTTACCCATATTGAAGAGCGTAGCCATCTTTCAAAGGCCCCTTCTTCTTTCATGGAGTCTTTCAAAACCGCCACCGCATCATTCGTTGCGAGAATTTACGCCGTTGGCGAAGCGACCTTCAAAGGCGAAAACAGTCTTGAAGTCATCAAGAAGAGCGAGGTTGCCTTTAAAGAAGCGGCTTCTACATTCGTTCAAAAACTAAATAATGATACCCGTGAGCTTCTTGGTTTACTGAATTCGCGTGACCACATTCTCTCAGATGGATCAGAATCCACATCTTTAAACAGTCGTGTAGAAAATACCTACAAAGAAAGAAACGAAGACCTAAAGAAAAAACAAGACGAGTTGAAGACAACCATGAAACAAGGCTTGGCAAAAGTTGATGAAGATTTACATTCACTGAGAACCAAGGCTGAAGAAGAACTGAGAGAAAAATTCAAAGACACACTTGAAGCACAACACAAGGATAAGGAAATCCTTAAAAAAGAATTGAAAGCCTTGAAACTAGATATCATACGCGCAGAAAAAACGGGCGAAATAGATGAATTAAAAACCTTACTTAAAACCTACAACAAAAAATCCAGCCTTGAAAAAGGCCTTTCTGAAAGCAAACTTCAAGACAAAGTCGAGAAAAAAATCAACAGTGAGCGAAAAAACCTCATTGTAAAAAAACTCGAACTTGAAAAAGACTACGCAACAGCAGTCAGCCAACTTGAACTAGATAAGAATCAGTTTGATCTTCAATTCAATGATTCTCATGAACTCTTCAAGGTTCAAGATGACTACGACGCCCTTACAAAGGATTTAAATTTGAATCAATCACTCGAAGACACTCTGATAGGGACCACCAATGAGTATGAAACCTTACTTAGGGAAACCCTGACATTCACCGCCTCCCTTGAAACCCTTATGTTTGACACGAAAATTTCCTTCATGGAAGATGTAAATGTGGCCTCAAAAAAACTCTTGGAATTGAAAGCAGCATTCAAGTCTTCTCAAATCGATTTGGCAACCACGTTTAAAAAAACTGCGCTCAAACAAAACAAAGCCACCACACACATTCAAAGCCTCATTCGTAGGCAAGCGCTCAATATGCATTTTCACAATGAAGAGAGAAAAGTCAACAAAACACTCACAGTAGCTACACGCACTGCCGATATAGAAAAAACCTATCAACAGGAAAATGCCAAAAACGACCTCATCTACCAACACGGCTTGATTGAACTAGCTGACAAGGAGTATGAGCTTCAACTACTGAAGATCCGTTCGCTTTATGACAATGAGATGCTGCTGACGAAAGCCCAAGCAGAAAGGCTCAATGTCGGTGCTGACGTCAACGAGACCATGGTTTCCACTACTTTGGAAAGTCAAATTCACTTTTCTCGCCAACAAATTAAATATGCTGAAAATGAATATCAGGTTCGACTTGAAAACATTGAAGCAGCGCTTAAACGAGAACTCGAATACGCGAAGGAGAAACTCAATCAACGTAGACAAGGCTATCGAAGCGACATCCACGAACTCAAAAATGAACGAGACAGAAAACTGAGCGATTTATCCTACCGACAAGCCCTCTTCACAGATCCTAAAGACAAACGGAAATTAAGAGAACAGGAAATGACCATCCGTGAATCCTATGGTGAAAAAATCCAATCCGTTGAACAAAATGAAGCGAATGATGATACCGTCAAACGCTACCTGTCACAGATTGAAGGCGCTAAGAACCGTGCAGAAAAAGCCAAAGAAGATGCTCACCAATTAAAAGAGAAAACCATCAAGACTTTCAAAAATATGCTTGAACAAAGTGACCATAAACTCAATGCCTTCAAAGACGCTTCCGGCAATGAAAAGCTCCTTGGGAACACCATCGAAGACGAAGCCTCACAAACTGCTGAAAATCGCTATAATGAAGCCGTTGAAGAAGCGATAACCCTCTACAAGGAAAAAGTGAATGTGCCCAAGAGTAAAATCAAGCAGCTCAAAGAAGTTCTCGACTCCATTGAGTTCGATGAAAACACACAAAAAACCATAGACAAAGCAAAAAAACACCTCAAAGAAGAAAAAACATACATAAAGACCACGCTTGACAAAGAAAAACAGCAAACAAAAGACGCACTCAAAGACATTGATGACTCCATTGATTCTCTCACTCAAAAAGCAAATGACTTGCAACAAAAATTGAGCGAAGCCACCGAAGATCAAGCAGTCAAACGCGTGATTAATGCCAATCTAGAACAGATCGAAACCTTGAAAAAGTCCAGAAAATCAAATGAATATGTCGAGCTTGAAAGGTCATTCAGCTCTCACATAGCGGAGCACAGGGATGTTTTGAAAAAGACAAAAAAGTCACTTGATAATACCTTGAAACCTGCCCTCAAGGAATACGAACGTTTCTTGAAGAAGGTCTCAGTCTCTCAAAATAAAACATTCAAGCAACTGAAAAAACAAAAAGTTGCTCGTCTCAAGGATACACTCAAAGACATTGAAGCACGCTACAGCAATCAATTATAAACTAAATAAACACCTCCTAATATACTATAAATATGGAGGTGTTTTTATATGGGAAAAGAAAAAGCCCTCATTTAATGACAATCATTAACTGAGGGCTGAACATAAATGAAGACGGGTTTATTTAAGTTCACTTAAGAAACTTGTGCCATTATCAGGCATGGTCACTTTGAAATTATCGGAAATCGTCGCTCCGATATCCGCAAAGGTTTCACGGATACTCAAAGCTTTTGGAGTGATTGCAGGTGAATAGATCAGCAAAGGGACATATTCGCGCGTATGATCAGTGCCTTCGTGCGTTGGGTCATTTCCATGGTCGGCTGTAATCATGAGCAAATCATTGTCCTTGATTTCCTTCATAAGTTCGCCGAGCTGAGCGTCAAAGGTTTCCAAGGCTTCCTTGTAGCCTTTCGGATCACGACGATGGCCGTATTTGGCGTCAAAATCCACAAGATTTAAATAGGCCAACCCTTCAAAGGATTTTTTTGTGTAGGCTTTAAAATGTTTCATGCCTTCATCATTGTCTTTTTGTCTTTGAGTTTCAGTGATGCCTTCTGTGTCATAAATATCTGAAATTTTTCCGAAGGCCGCAACAGTGTAGCCGCCTTCTTTTAAGTAATCAAGCGTAGTCTTAGCGTATGGTTTAAGCGCATAATCATGACGGTTAGCTGTTCGTACATAGCCGCTTTCCTTATTGCCTTTGAAAGGACGGGCAATGATTCTTCCAAGGGTGTAGGGGTCATTGCGGGTGAGTTCACGTGCGATTTCACAAATGTCGTAAAGCTCTTTAACACTCACTACCTCTTCGTGAGCGGCAATTTGAAGCACGCTGTCTGCAGAGGTATAGACAATTAAGTCACCGGTCTTCACATGATGATCACCAAGCTCTTTGATAATTTCAGTTCCACTTGCGGCTTTATTGCCGATGATTTTACGGCCTGATTTCTCTTCAAGTGCTTTGATGAGACTACCAGGGAACCCTGTGTCAGTGAACGTTCTAAATGGGGTTTCGATTTTGAGTCCCATGATTTCCCAGTGTCCAGTCATCGTGTCTTTACCATTTGAAATTTCTTTCATCTTGGTATAACTTCCTTTGGGGGATTTTTCCTTTGGGACCCCCTGAATATCGCTTAAGTTGCCATACCCGAGACTTCCCATGACCGGCAAAGTGATGCCGCCTTGTGACAAAGCAATGTTTTTGATGGTATTGGCCCCATCATCTCCAAACGCTTTGGCATCGGGCAATGCGCCGATTCCGACACTGTCGATGACGATGGTGAATATTCTTTTGAACATGGTCCTACTCTCTCCTTTTATATGCATGCGGATGGTATTTGTCATACACCGCAATAAGTTGTGATTTGTTGATATGTGTATAAAGTTCCGTAGTCGATACATCTGTGTGACCGAGCATTTCCTGCACAAATCGAAGGTCGACTCCGGCTTCGAGCATATGGCTTGCGAAGCTGTGGCGTAGGGTATGGGGACTGACTGTCTTATCGATTCCGGCTTTTGCAGCAAGGCTTTTCAATATCTTGAAAAATCCAACCCTGCTTATGGCATTCCCACGGTTATTCAAAAACACATAAGGCGTGGGACTTTTGGACAAGGATAATCGTCCATGCTCCAAATAACCTTTAAGGGCTTTCTGACAAGAGGAACCAATTGGTACGATGCGTTCCTTGTTGCCCTTACCTGTCACATTCACAAACCCTTCATTAATATGAAGGTCGTTTGTTTGAATGGCAGTGAGTTCGCTAATTCTCACGCCGCTTCCATAAAGCATTTCCAGCATGGCCATATTGCGAATCTCTAGAGGGGATTCGCCTCTAGAGGTCTCGATAAGTCTGTCCATTTCTTCAATGGTCAGTATTTCTGGCAGTTTTTGCGTCTTCTTTGGTCTGTGCACCATTAATAAAACGTTGTCATCGACCAATTTTTCATCCAGTAAAAATTGGTGAAATCCTTTAATCGCCGAAAGTTTTCGTGACACGGTGGACGAGGCACGCTTCTTCTTGCGCAAGGTCATGATATAGCGGTTCACGGTCTTTTTGGTGATGGACTTGGGGAGTTTGATGTCTCGGTCTAATAGGTACTCGATGTAGCTTTTGACGTCCGAAAGGTACGCCTCAAGAGAATGCTTGGATAATCTCGAGCCTGATTTAAGTTCGTATTCGTATTCTTTAAGCAACTGTTTAAGCATTGTTCACCACCTTAAAGTTTCATGAATACTTCGTTTCCAAGAAATAGTCCTTTGTAAGTAAAGTTGAGTCTGTGGGAATCTAAATGTATCAAGCCTTGATCAAGCGACTCTTTTAACTGTGGAAAGGCTTCAAGGACCTCGACGCCGAATCGCGCTTTGAACTCGGAAAGTTCAATCCCCTCGATACGTCTCATTCCCATCAAAAGGAAGTCTCTCATGGGTTCGTATGGATAATACGCTTCTATGGGAGATAAGTCACTTTCCATCCGCTCGTTATATTCCTTGATGCGCCTTACATTGTAAAAACGCTTATTGCGCCATTTAGAATGTGCCCCGGTGCCCACTCCCAGGTAATCCTCGCTTTTCCAAACCATTGTGTTGTGGATGGACTGAAACCCGGGCAGTGCGAAATTGCTGATTTCGTAATGTTTGAATCCCTCTTTTTGCAACCGTTGGATGACAGTCTCAAACATCTCAGCTTCCAAAAATTCACTGACTGGTTCTACCATTCCCTTCTCTATCCATAGACTGAGGGCCGTGTTTTCTTCGATGATGACGCTGTAATAAGAAATATGTGTCACATCAAGGGCCAGCGCACAATCTATGTCATGATTGAGCGCGTCCAAGCTTTGATAAGGTATACCAAAAAGCATATCCAGGTTGATATTAAAAATTCCGCTGTTTTTTAAGTTATCCACAGCATGTCTTATATCTTTGGGCGCGTGGGTTCTTTTTAAAAACGTCAGCTGCCTTTCGTTAAAACTTTGTGCACCAAGGCTCACCCTACTTACGCCAAGACGTTTTAACAGGTTCGCAAAGGAAGGGGTGACATCGCTTGGGTTCGCTTCGATGGTAATATCTTCTACCTCTTTCAACCCGACAGCCTTCAAGGTATTGAAAAGGCCCGATAAATCTTCTTCGTCCAAAATACTCGGAGTGCCTCCTCCAATGAATATCGAATGAATATTAGATAATTCATCCTCATGACTTTTGATTTCGTTAAATAGATGCTTCATATAGGTTTTACGTTTATCCGTGTTCGTGATCTCTTTTGCAAAGTCACAATAGGCGCATATTTGCGCGCAAAAAGGAATATGAATGTAGAGTGCGTCCATATTAATCATCCAAGGAAAGCACTGACAAAAAGGCTTCTTGTGGCACTTCGACGTTTCCTACGTTCTTCATACGCTTTTTACCTTCTTTTTGTTTCTCAAGCAGTTTCTTCTTACGGGAGATGTCGCCACCATAACATTTCGAGAGAACGTTTTTGCGCATGGCCTTGATGGTACTTCTGGCAATGATTTTGTTATTGATGGAGGCTTGTATGGGCACTTCAAACATATGTCTTGGGATAATTTCTTTGAGTTTATCCGTAATGGCCTTGCCGCGTTTGAACGCAAAGTCGCGGTGGACGATTACACTGAGTGCATCCACTTTTTCTCCATTAATCAATATATCCATTTTTACAAGGGTGGATGCTCTTCGTCCTTTGAATTCATAATCAAAAGATGCATAGCCTTTGGACGATGATTTTAATTTGTCGAAAAAATCATAGACAATTTCAAGCAATGGAAGGTCGTAGAGAATCTGCACACGGTTGTCATCGATGTATTCCATGGTGTTAAACTCGCCGCGTTTGCTTTGGCATAATTCCATGATATTTCCTACATATTCCTTTGGACACATAATGGTCGCTGCGACGAACGGTTCTTCAATTTCATCTATGAATTGAGAATCGGGCATATCTGCGGGATTGTCGATAACTTTCGTGGTTCCATCATGCATATGGACGCTGTAAATAACAGAGGGGGCCGTCGCAATCAGCTCGATATTGAATTCTCTTTCAAGGCGTTCTTGTACGATTTCCATATGAAGCATGCCGAGAAAGCCCGTTCTGAAGCCAAAGCCCAAGGCTTGTGAACTCTCTGGTTCATATGTCAAGGACGCATCATTGAGTTTTAGGCGATTGAGCGCTTCACGCAAATCATTGTACCTACTCGCATCGGTTGGGAACAATCCACAAAACACCATTGGTGTAAGCTCTCTGTAACCTGGAAGCGGTTTGTCGGCGGGGTCTTCTATGTGGGTGATGGTATCTCCCACACGAACATTTTCCACCGATTTGATGGACGCGACTACGTATCCAACGTCTCCTGGTCCTAGATACTCTCTTGGCTGTTGTTTGGGAGTGTTTACACCGACTTCAATGACGATGTATTCTTTTTCATTGGCCATCATTCGGATGGTATCGCCTTTTTCAAGCATGCCCTCCACCACACGAACAGATGGAATCACACCGCGGTAAGAATCATAGATGGAATCAAAAATGAGTGCTTTCAACGGGGCCTCTGGATTGCCTTTAGGGGCTGGGGCATAGTTGACAAGACGATCAAGGATTTCATCAATCCCTTTGCCTTCTTTAGCACTGGCGAGAATGGCCTCATTACCGGGAATCCCCAAAATATCTTCAATATCCTTCTTGACGGCTTCTACATTGGCGCTTGGAAGGTCTATCTTGTTGATGACCGGAATGATTTCAAGATTGTTATCAAGCGCCAAATACACGTTTGCCATGGTCTGGGCTTCGATACCTTGAGCGGCATCAATGACCAAAAGCGCAGTCTCACAAGCCGCAAGACTACGAGAAACTTCATATGCGAAATCAACATGTCCCGGTGTATCTATGAGATGCAAGGTATAGATTTGATCGTCCGTATGAGTGTATTTGATTTCCACCGCATTGAGCTTGATGGTAATGCCACGTTCTCGTTCAAGATCCATAGAATCAAGAAGTTGGGCTTTCATTTCACGGGTGGCAATGGATTTTGTCTTTTCAAGAATCCGGTCCGCCAAAGTGCTTTTTCCATGATCGATATGAGCGATAATCGAAAAGTTTCGGATGGTTTTCTGGTGGGCCTTTACGGCCTCTATTGAGGATTTAGGCATAAAATTACTCCTTTCGAGGCATTCACTATATTTTACCTTAAATAGCCTTTATTATCAAACGTTGAGAAATAAAAAAGACGCCGCTAGGCGTCTTTTTATAAAACCTCGCGTCCCATAAGCCATGTTCTGTACCCTTACGGGTGACAATCATCTATCTGCGCATAAGCGCCTTCGCTTTAAGTTCATTTCCTTAAGCAAAGTGCCCCTACCAAGTTTGGGTTGCTAGCTCATGGGGTTTACCCGTTCCATTTCCACACTTGCGTGTGAAACTCGTCTCTGTGGCACATTAACGGTACTTAAAACCCAAAAGGTCTTGTTCCCGGCCGTCGCCCGAAGGCGCACCACGTTATGGTTTCCGCGATCATGAACACTACAGACGTCTCAGCCTGTGCTAGTATGGACTTTCCTAACCTTCAAAAGAAGGCTCGATTGTCAGGACGCAAAGTCTTTATTCATTATACATCAATTGTGATATTTTACAAAAGACTTATTTCTTTTCTTTTTCTTTATTGGGATTCTTAGCTTCGGGTTTCGGTAAGACGGCTTTGTGCGAGAGGTCGATACGTCCTCTGTCGTCGATACCGATGACTTTCACGTCAAGTGTATCGCCCATACTGACGACGTCCGATGTCTTTTCAACACGGCCATGGGCCAATTTGGAAATATGGCACAAACCTTCAGTTCCAGGCCAAAGTTCTACGAAGCAACCATAGTTTTCAACCCGCTTGACTTTACCCTGGTAGCGTTCGCCGACTTTGGCGACGCGTACGATGGATTCGATTTCCTTAAGGGCACTGTTGATTGGGTCTACACGCTCATGCATGATGGTGACGCGTCCGTCTTGTTCAATATCGATTTTGACATCATCGTTGTTTTCAACGATTTTTGAAATCATCTTGCCACCTGGGCCGATGACGTCACGGATTTTGTCAGGATCTATCATCATGATTTTTACTTTAGGTGCATTCTCAGCGACTTCAGGTCGGGCTTCAGGAATGGCTGAAAGCATGTTGTCAAGAATTTGAAGGCGCCCTGCACGTGCTTGTTCAAGGGCTTCTTTCAAAATGTCTTTGGACAAGCCTTCGATTTTAATGTCCATTTGAAGTGCGGTGATGCCTGTTTTTGTTCCGGCGACTTTAAAGTCCATGTCACCTAGGTGGTCTTCAAGGCCTTGAATATCGGTTAGTACGCTGTAGTTGTCGCCTTCTTTGATAAGGCCCATCGCAATACCGGCAACAGGTGCTTTAATAGGCACCCCGGCAGCCATAAGACTCATGCAACCAGCACAAATACTTGCTTGTGAAGTGGAGCCGTTGCTTTCTAAAATTTCAGAAACAACACGGATGGTGTAGGGAAAGTCGTCTTCGTTAGGAAGGACTTGTAATAAGGCACGTTCGCCTAAGGCACCATGTCCAATTTCACGACGTTTAGGAGGTCCGTAACGTCCAGTTTCTCCCACACTGTAAGGTGGGAAATTGTAGTGAAGCATGAAACGTTTGTGATCAGTATCGCCTAGGCCATCGATAATTTGATATTCACCGAGTGCGCCGAGTGTAGTCACGCTTAAAGCCTGTGTTTGACCACGGGTGAAAAGGGCACTACCATGGGTTTGACCGAAGATGTCAACTCTGCTTGAAAGGGCGCGGATTTCATCGAGTTTACGACCATCAGGGCGTACTTTGTCCTCTACGATGCTTCTACGCACTTCGTTTTTCACAAAGGTATCAATCAGGTCTTTGATGAGTGAAGTAATGGTTTTTCTCTCTTCAGCGCTAGATTCAGCGTACGTAGTTTCAACAGATTCAGCTACTTCGTTTTTAAGTTCGTGAATCAATTCACCACGTTTTTTTCGGTCGTAGGTGCGTACCGCTTCAATGGCTCTTTCTTTATAGTTTTTTTCCGCGTCGTTCACATAAGTTTCATCCTGAGATTCGCTGACGTATTCAACTTTCTCTTCGCCGAGTTCACTGACGATTTCTTCTTGAAAGTCGCAAAGTTTCTTGATCCATTCATGCGCAAACATGATGGCGTCAAGCATGGTTTCTTCATCTACTTGCTTGGCACCGGCTTCCACCATATTGATGGCGTCTTTTGTTCCGGCTACAATCAAATCAATGTCTGAGGTGTTGAGCTCAGCTTCTGTAGGATTCAAGACGAATTCGCCTTCAATGCGTCCCACTTGAACGCCGGCAATCGGACCGTCGAATGGAAGGTCTGAGAGCATAAGCGTCAAAGAGCTTCCGAACATGGCGCTCATCGGTGGTGAGTAATCAACATTCCCGCTCATGACGGTATTGATAATTTGTACTTCTTTTCTGTACCCATCTGGGAACAGCGGACGAATCGGGCGATCAATCAAACGAGCAGTCAATGTTTCCAAGTCGCTTGGACGTCCTTCCCTTTTCAAGAATCCACCGGGAATTTTCCCTGCGGCATAAAGTTTCTCTGTGTAATTCACGAGTAGTGGAAAGAACGGTAGGTTGCTTGCTTCTCGCGACGCCTGCATAACACTTATAACACCGGTATCGTTGTAGCGTACAAGTGCAGCGGCACTAGCTTGTTTTGCAAGCTCGCCGATTTCCACGACCAACTCTCTTCCATTGAAGTCCATCTCAAATTTTCTGGCTTCTGTCATTGTTTTGTTTCCTCTTTTCTTTATCTATTATTATCTTTAATCATAATATCATAAATTATGCTTTTAGTATAGAGCTAGGTCCCGTAATAAAGAAAAAACGCAATGAGTTCATTGCATTATTTTCTAAGGATTCCATGTCCGCCGTAAACGGGCTTCGTTTCATTGATGGTAATCATCATATTGCCTTCAAATGACTTGATCAGTTTGACCGTGGCCTCCATTTTCTTTCTGGGTACGTGCATGTAGAGAATCTCTCTTCTTTCATCGCGGCCATAGGCATCTAGGGCAGTGACTCCGAAGCCTCTATCTCTCAAAGCGTTGGAGATTTCCTTGCCCTTGGTTTTGGGGATAACGGCTTCGATTTTCACAGTGCCAAGGCCAAGACGCGTCTCGAAGATACTGCCGAAATAATTCCCAAACGCAAATGCGAGTGCGTAAACGATGATTTTAAAAGGGTCCTTGGTGATGTCCACAAGTACGGTCGCAGTCAAAATGACCCAGATGAAGACTTCGAAAAAACCGATGATGCTGCCTTTGATTTTCTCACCTTTGGTAATCATCACAATGCGTACGGTTGCCATTGCCACTTCGATGATTTTGACAAAGAATATAATCAAATACAGTAATACTGCGGGAAAATCCGCCAAAAAATCTGACATTAGTGCCTCCTAAGCCTTCTCGTGTACGACGGTGCCTTCAATGAAAACTTTATCGGGACGCGTCATGATGTCAAATAAGGCATTGTCCCAAATAACAATGTCTGCGTCTTTACCTTGTTCGAGGGATCCAACGCGGTCGTCAATGCCATTGATTCTCGCGGCATTGATAGTGATGGCTTCCATAGCCTTGTGAGTGCTTAAGCCGTGTTTGATAAATAAGGCAGCTTGAATCAAGGTGCTTTCAGTGGTGATGACTGGGTGATCGGTCATAATCGCAAAGGTAATGCCTGCTTTTTCCAGCACGGCGCCACTTTCAAATGACTTGTTTATCAGTTCGTATTTCGAGGCATGACCGAGGGTGGGGCCTAAAATCAGTGGCACACCAGAAGCCTTGATGGCATCAGTAATCAAATACGCTTCGGTGGCATGTTCTACGCTCATGTCAAGTCCGAATTCCTTGGCGATTCTGATAGCGGTCATGATGTCGTCGCTTCTATGGGCGTGAATTTTGACCTTGAGACCCTCAAAAACACGGCTGAGACTGTGAAGTTTCATATCAAAAGTTGGCTTCTTCGAATCTTCTTCACCGGCGTCATAGCGTTTCATGGACTCATGATAATCACGTGCCTTCATAAGCCATTCGCGGATAAGAGCGGCTGTGGCCATTCTTGTAAAGGGAGTCTTTTGTTTGCCTGAATAGACTCTTTTCGGGTTTTCTCCAAGAGCCATTTTCATACTGCATTCCTCTTTGAGCATCATCTCATCAACAGTGTTTCCAACGGTTTTAAGGGCGGTAAATGTGCCGCCGATGGCGTTGGCGCTTCCTGGTCCTGTGACGACGGTAGTCACTCCACTTGCTCTGGTATAGGCAAAGGCGGTATCGTTTGGATACACGCTGTCAAGGCCTCTAAGTTCAGGGGTTACGGGGTTAGACATTTCGTTTCCATCATTGCCTTCAAATTGAATGCCTTCTTCCATTACACCGATATGACAGTGTGGATCGACAAGGCCAGGGGTTACGATTTTTCCCTCAGCATCAATGATTGTTGCGTCTTTAAACCTTGCTTTGTCAAACGTTCTTCCCACTTCTTTGATGATCCCATTTTCAAAAGCAATATAGCCATTTTCTCCATTAATCTTGTTCATGGTGTAAAGCGTTGCGTTTTTGATAACGTGCATCTAATCGTCCTTTCGATTTTCCTTTTCATAGTCACTTTCTCTCAGATGAGCCAATTCTTCTTTTGAAAGGGTAGTTTTTTGAATTTTTTGTTCTTTTATGTATTGAGCAGTCGAACGAAGCATTCCTGTAATCGGAATGGCCAGAATGATCCCTACAATTCCAAGTAAATACCCAAAGAATATAAACGCACTGAGGACTAAGAGTGGATGTATTTTTGTTTCATTAGACATAACGAGTGGTTGCAACAGATTGTTTTCAAGCACTTGCAAGATTACGACAATCACCAATGTCATAATCGGAGCTAAATCACCAAACGCAAGCGATGAATCGGTAAGGCTGTATAAAAAGGGCACAAGGGATCCGATGAAGGGACCAACGTAGGGCACGATGTCAAAAAAGCCAATCATGAATCCAAAGAAAACCGAACGCCCCTGAAACCCCATGATGAAGAAGACAATTGAAGCGATGATTGTCATGATAACCATGGTCACAAAACGGCCGTTGAAATACTGTTCAGTCACTAAGTTTGCGCGTTTGGTAAGTTCAATGGCGTGGTAGCGGTATTTCTTAGGAACCACCAGCATAAAACTTTCGTATATTTTTTGACGGTCATTCAAAATGAAAAATAGGAATACCGGAACCAACACGATGGTAATCAGTATTGTCGCAATGTTTTCAAACACACCGATGAAATTGAAATCAATGGTATCAAACACATCTACGCTGAGCATGCTTTTTAGTCTTTCATACACAGGAATGAGCAGTTCTCTAGACATGAAGAATGACTCGACGGCGTCTTTGACAGCTGGCCAGTCGTTTTTAATGAAGTTCACAGCCTGTTCGTAGATTAAAATACCAACGTAGCGCCCAAAAAAGAAAAGCAATACCGCAAAGCCGAGAAATAGAATGATGGTATTGAGCACACGGTATTTGAAGTGCAGTTTCTTTTCCAGTAACCGAAAAATAGGCGCCACCAGATAACTTATAAAAAGCGCAATGGAAAATGGCAACAAGATTGCCACAAATGCATCCATGAAGCGGGCAATGAAATTACCAAATATGAGTTTTATCAACCATATGCTCGCAAGAGTAAGCGTTAGTATGGTCAGCTTGATGGCCCATTCTTGAAGCTTTTGATTTTTGTTCATACATACACCTCCTATACACTTGCCTACATTATAAGACAAAATCCCTCTTTGTAAAAGTTAAATCCTAAAATATAGCTAAAAAAAATAAGCGCCTGAGCGCTTATTCTATTTAACGTTTAAGTCCGAGTCTTTTAAGAAGGTTACGGTAACGTTCAATGTCTTTTTCTTTCAAGTAGTTCATAAGATGACGACGACGTCCGACCTTCATCAAAAGTCCACGGCGTGAATGATGATCTTTTTCGTGGAGTTTGAGGTGACCGTTGAGTTCAATGATTTCATTTGTAAGTACAGCCACTTGAACTTCAGGAGATCCTGTGTCATTTTCCTTTACACGAAACTCTTCTACGATTTTTTGTTTTTGCTCTTTAGTTAATGCCATTATTATTCCTCCTATTTTTATATTGACCCCTAAGTCTCAGTACATCGCTGAGGTACGATGAACCGTGAGATAGGCGCAAATGATATTATAGCATACTGACCCTGTAATGCAAGAGGTTTGTTTTAATTAAGGCAGCCTGTTTTTCCGGTAGGCCTTGAGGATGGTTGAAGCATCCACTACATCTTGTTTGATTTGTTGAATGAGGGCCTCTTTGTGGTCAAATTTAATTTCCCCGCGAATACGTTTGATGAAGATTGTTGTAATGTTGCTGCCATAGAGTTCTTCATCAAAATCGAAGATATAGCTTTCCACGCTTAATGAAGATTGTTTGTTTAAAGTCGGGTTGTAGCCAATGCTACTTACTGAATCGTGCCAGCGTCCATTGACATGGGTTTTAGTAGCATACACGCCTTTTTTAGGAACAAGGTAATCGTGGGTATCGATGTTGGCTGTAGGATACCCTATGCTCCGTCCTTTTTTTGAGCCGTGGATCACAGTCCCCTCAATAGTGAAGTATTCACCGAGGATGGAGGGAACTTTATCTACATTTCCACTGGTTATGGCTTCTCTAATGGGTGTAGACCCTATTTTATCACCGTGATAGGTTTGCTTGTCGAGAACCAAGGTTTTGAAATGAGGGTGTTTTTGCAACAATTCCTTGTTTCCGCTCGCTTTGTAGCCAAAGGTGAAGTCAAAACCGCAAACGAGGACACGAACGTTTTTTAGGTAGTGTTCAATGAAGTCTTGTGGGTGCATCGCGGCTTTCTCTTTGTCGAAACGTATGAGATAAAGAATGTCGATATCATGGGATTCGATTTTTTTTATTTTTCGCGAAAGTGGGGTCAGGTATTTATAATCATTGGACTGAATGACACTTCTTGGGTGTCTGTCAAAGGTAATGACCGCTGAGAGGAGTCCTTGTTTTTTAGCTTGATGTTTCATGGTGTGAATCAGCGTCTGATGGGCTTTGTGTACACCGTCGAAAAATCCGATTGCGGCCGCAACTTCTTCTTTTTTGGTATTGGCGTCGAGGGGAATGACTTTCACGATTGACCTCCTGATATAAAAACTTTTTTTGGTTTATAGATTCCACTGTCTTGTTTGATGTAAATCGCAAGAAGCGCCCCTGTCTCATCAATCAATCGCATAAGGGGCGCGTCTTGAGCAATCGCGAGCTTTTTTCCGTGCGAAATATCGACAACCATCTCTTTTGAAGCAGTTAGCGAAGGTATATGACTCAAAGCGCTATTCATAGACATCAAGGGGGCTTTGCCTTCTTTCAAATGTTCTAGGGAAATGCTTTGATCGACGCTGAATTTACCGGCCTTCACTCTATGGATTGCTGTGGTATGCGCTAAGGTATCGAGTTTTGAGGCAAGGTCTTCGCTGAGTTTTCTGACGTATAGGCCTTTTGAACCATGCACAGAAAACCAAACACGGACAAGCCCCGATTCAAAGACGGGCTCACTCAGACGTTTAAAGGTATAAATGGTAAGGGTTCTTGGTGGGACTTCAGGTATCTTTTTACCTTCACGGGCGTATTCATAAAGTTTTTTTCCATCGACTTTGACAGCCGCAAAGGCGGGTGGCGTTTGCATGTAGGTTCCCTCAAAGCTTTTCATCGCCTCATCCAGTTTTTCGGTTTTTATACTGTGATTTAAGGTTTCACGTGTGATGTGACCTGTATGATCTAAGGTGTTAGTGGTTTGGTTGAAACACACTTCAAATTCATACAGTTTATCATCCTGATTCAAAAACTCCAAAATGCGGGTGCCTTTGTTGAGTGCTAAAACAAGCACACCCGATGCCTCAGGATCAAGGGTGCCCGAGTGTCCGACTTTGCGCGTAGAAAAGGCACGCCTGGCAATGTTGACACAGTCGTGACTCGATAAGCCTATCGGTTTGTTAAGTAGAAGTATGCCGTCCATAGTATCACCGCATTTATTATACATTAAAGGGCTTTAAAACCCAACATAGAATTTCTCATAAAAAAAAGCCTTGTTCAAGGCTTTTTTAAATGTTATGCGCCGCGAACCCAGTCTACAAGCGCGTCTTTAGGCATGAAACCAGCTTTTTGTGCAGCGACTTTTCCGTCTTTGAGCACAAAGAGTGAAGGAATGCCTTGTACACCGTATTGCTGTGCCAAACCGATATTTTCATCGACGTTGACTTTAACAACTTTGATGTCGTCGTTTTCACTTTCAACTTGTTCTACAACTGGGCCTAGCATTTTACAAGGGCCACACCAATCAGCATAGAAATCAAGTAGAACAAGTCCTTCTTTAACATTTTCATCTAAATTTGAACTGTCTGCATATACAATTGCCATAATATCTCCTCCTTAATTAAATTCAACTCTATTATACAAATAATTATGTATGATTACAAACAATAAGCCTATTGAACACAAGAATAAGTTCGTCAATCAAAGTAAATGACTGTTGCACCCTGGCCGCCCTCTCCCGCTTCACCGTCTCGGTGTTTTTTTACCAGTGGGTGTTTGGCAACGAATTGTTTGACCATTTTTCTAAGCGCCATGGTGCCAAATCCATGGATGATTGTCGCAAAGGGCTGGTTTGAGATGGCGACATCATCAAGATATTTTTCCAAGGCATCGCGGGCTTCCTCCACACGCATGCCGCGCAAGTCCAAGGTTTTTTGCACGGTCTTGCTGATGGTTTTGCCACTTGGTGTAGGGGTCTCTTTCTTAGGCGCTTTTCGTTTGATCAGTTCGAGTCCCTCTAGAGAAAAGACGCTTTTGAGGCTGCCCATGTTCACAAGCCAGCCGTTTTTTTGTTTCTCAAGGAGTTCTCCGGGGCGGTTGTATTTGAGAACGCGTACGGAGTCTCCTTTTTCAAGAGGTCTTTCTGGGGCTTTTGCTTTTTCTTTGCTCTTAGGGTTTAAAGATTTCACATCGTGTTTCTTTTGTGCAATTTCATGGGGTTTGAAGGCGGTTTCCTTCATTGATTCAAGGTCTTTTATGAGTGACTGTGCCTGGTCTTTCATGGTCTTTATTTCTTTGGCGTTTTCCTTGCGTATGTCTTCTCTTAAGGTCTCCTTTTCACCTTGAAGGGCTTCTTTAAGGGCGATGACATTTGATTTTTCCTTAGCAAGTTTTTCGTTGAGGTCTTCATAGCGTTTAAGCTCATTGTCCACTTTCTTGCTTTCCTGTTTCAGTTTGTCGATGAGGTCTGAGACTTCACTTTTCGAGGTGTAAACATCGCTTTCGGCATTTTTGACAATGGTCTCAGGCAGGCCGAGTCTTCGTGATATCAAGAAAGCATGGGATTCACCGGGGGTTCTAAGTAAGAGGCGGTAGGTGGGTTGCAAGGTGGTCTCGTCAAATTCTACGCTCGCGTTCATGACTTTGTCTTTTGTGTAGGCAAATGCTTTGAGTTCGGGGTAGTGGGTGGTAGCGACTGTGAGACTTTTTTTATTGAGCAGTGCACTTAAGATACTCATCGCAAGCGCAGACCCCTCTTTTGGGTCGGTGCCGCTTCCGACTTCATCAAGCAAGATGAGTTGGTTGTCAGTGAAGTGTTTGAGGATATCGGCGACGCGCTTCATGTGCGAAGAGAACGTTGAGAGAGATTGTTCGATGGACTGTTCATCCCCGATATCGGCGCGTATGGCGTTGAAAGGTTTGATCATGCTGCCCTCAAGAGCGGGAATCAAAAGGCCACTTTGCGCCATGATTTGTAGAAGGCCTACCGTTTTAAGTGTGACGGTTTTCCCTCCGGTGTTGGACCCCGTGATAATCATCATTTTGTCACCTTGTTCAAAGGAGATTGTGTTAGCCACCGCTTCTTTTTTATCAATGAGGGGATGGCGAGCCTTGATCAGGTGGATGGTGTCACCGATGATGGGAAGGTAGCATTCACTTTCATAAGCATAGAGCGACTTTGCGAAGACAAAATCAAGCCAGGTGACGTTTAAGTCATTGCGGCTAAGAGACGTCGCCTCCTCACCAACCGCGGCGGTAAGCCACGTTCTTATGATGTCCATTTCCTTGATCTCGTCGGCTTCTAGACGAGCCTTTTTTGCGCTTTGTTCACGTACGCTTTCAGGTTCTATATAGATTGTTTCTCCACTTGATGAGTAATCAAGTGCTGTCCCTTTTATCGCATTTTTATCACTAGCCTTCACAGGAAGAACGTAGCGATCATAGCGAAGAGTTATGAGTTGTTCGCTCAAGTGGCTCTTCTTTTGCCTGACCATGTCTTCGAGCGTGTTTTTAATTCTCTTTTTGGTCGTGATTAAAGTCTGGCGGATGGATCTCAAGTTACTTGATGCACTGTCTTTCATCGAACCATCGGTGTCATATACGCTTTGGATGGTTTTCCTAAGTGTTTTCAAAGGATCGATGATTCGTGCATACGATGTAATGGTGAAGGCTTCATCGATGGTTTCTTCAAAAGAAAGCATGGTCTTTTTGATGTTTGCGGCGCTTTCTATATGCGTTAGGATGTGAAGAAAGGCGGTGTCATCAAGCGTGCTACCGATAGAGGCTCTTTTAATGGCGTCTTTAATCGGGCGGATTCCTCCAAAAGAGGGTTGATGGTTGTGTCTTAAATAAACACTCGCCTCATCTGTTTCTTTGAGGTGTTTCTCTATTATGGATGCATCAGAAAAAGGGCGGAGTGTTTCTGCGTAAGATTGGCCACCTTGTGTTTTTGCCTTATTAGAGACTTGTAGACGAATCTTGTCAAACTCAAGAATCTGTATGTCGAAATCCATGTCATCACTTCTTTCCGCTATCATTTTAACAAATTTCATGGTAAAATACAGTAAAGGATGTGAAAAACATGAACTTTGTATTAACATTAAACATCCGTCAAATAGATGTGCTGCTTGATTTTTACAAAGCCTACATAACAACCCATCGTAAAGGCAGTGTCATTGCTAGGATTAAAGACGAAGGACTGACTATCACAATCTACACTTCACACAAAGTCATGTTTCAGGGCAAAAGGGCTGAAGAAGTCTTTTTTCATTGGCACGACATGCTCGGGCTTGAACCCCCAGAAACAGAAAAAAATAAAGAAAAAGACGATGAAACAACAGATTTCTACCACCCATCCATTGGAAGTGACGAATCGGGTGTAGGAGATTATTTCGGTCCTTTGACGGTTGCCGCCGCGTACGTGGATCAAACCCATATAGAAAAACTGAGGAAATTGAAAATACAGGATTCTAAGACCCTCTCAGATGCCCTGATCAGACAAATCGCTCCGAAAGTCATGAAAATTGTTCCTCATTCCCTTCTTACACTCCCCAACAAAAAATACAATGCCTTGATAAATAAGGGCTACAATGCCAACAGCCTCAAAGCGTACTTGCACTGTCAGGCTCAAAAGAATGTCGTCAAAAAGATTAAAAGAAAACCCGACGTCGTCATTGATCAGTTCAGTGAAAAGAAAACCTATCTGCGCTATCTTCGGGCATTTGACAAACCGATTGTCCCTGATATCTTCAAAATACGGGCTGAAGATGTTTACGCAAGTGTCGCCATCGCAAGCATCATTGCACGCTATGCCTTTTTACTGAAACTCGAACGTCTCAGCAAAAAAATCGATGTGACCTTACTAAAAGGGGCTGGCAGGAAAGTCGATATTCAAGCCCGCACCATCATCGACACCTTTGGAGAAGGCATGCTTAACAACATTGCCAAAACGCATTTCAAGACCACCGAAAAAGCCAAAAGCCTCTAATTTTAATATAATCCCCTTAAAGTAGACACTGCAAATAACAAAGATTGCAAAACTACTTTAGGGGACTTTTCTTTAGTATCTAAAATGACAGAGGAATATCAAACTACTACCTTTTCGTTTCAGCTTACATGATATGAAGCGTGGTTTGTGCGTTACTCTTTATGGCTTTTGAAAACGGACAAATTTCGTAGATTTTTTGAATTATGGCTTTTTCTGAGTGGCACTCCCCTTCTAGCGTGACGGTGAGTTCGACTTCTATCCTGGCCGGCGTATTATTGATTGTGCCTGACATGCACGCCGAATAGCGATGCCCCCAACTCAAAGAGTTGGTTTCACTGTTTTTTTCTGTCATCTTTGATTGGCAGAGACTTCGAGGTGAATATTGGAGGTTTCACTTTCTACATAGTCGTTGGGCCTTCATAAGCGGTACATTCTTTTCAAAATTTCATTCATGTGTATCCTTCTTTCATAAGAGCTACCTATTAAGCATACCAAATATTTCATTGAAAATACGCACATTTGCATGGGGAAAGGTTCGAATGACAAATAAAAAAAGGCAATGCCTCTTAGTATTATTATTGATTGATACGGATGTCGACGTTGCCTTTCATAGCTTTGAAATAAAGGCAGAAATTGTAGGCGCCCTCCGCGCATGACTGTTTGGTCGCTTCATCCAAGTTTCCAAGACTCGCGTCAAGATCAATATCGAATTTAAAACCGCCTTCGCTATCTTTTACAAGGTTGCAAGCGACGGTGACTTCGTAGGAATCGTAATCGACTTTGTCATTCTCGAGCAAGAACTCAAGGGACCTTGCAAAGCAGGCACTGTACCGGCTTTAAAGATTTCTTCAGGGTTGGTTTATCGGTTTTACTGCCACCCATTTCCTTGGATTTGCCCCTCTTAAGAAAAATGCTCCATCTTCCGCTTTTATCAAGCGTTACGGCTTCCTTTGCTCGTTGCTTTTCTAGTAAGTATTTTCCTAGTTTAATCACATTCAAATCTTAAATTGGTATATGAAACAATGATAACGCATGGTTTCGAACCCTACTACTGTTTTGTTTGGATTTTATAATTAATATATTGAGTGCATTTAAATATAAATTGTAATCATTTCATGGTATTCTAAATGAACAAAGACATACAGAAAAGGAGATTTCTATGCTATTGTTTTTAAAGCTTTACGGTATTGCATTTATCGTTTTTTTACTAGTTGATATGATTTGGCTCGGAGTAATTGCAAAGCGATTTTACAATGAACAAATTGGTCATTTGATGAAACCAAATGTCAACTGGGTGGCCGCTATTGTATTCTACTTCATATTTATCGGCGGTGTGGTCACTTTTGTGTTGATTCCCGCGTGGAATGATGGGACTTGGGTTCAAGCACTTCTCATGGGCGGACTATTTGGATTCATCGCCTATTCAACGTATGACTTGACCAACCTTGCTACATTAAAAGATTGGCCTTTAGCCATAACGTTTGTTGATTTAATCTGGGGAACCTTTCTTGGAGCGTCAACATCGGTTATCACATACGCAATACTATATTTACTAAGTTAACTTAAGGAGGCAATAGCCATGTCAACCATGATACTCGATCACAAACGACTTTATTATTCATTCATGGCCGGTGCAAGAGAAGTCATTGCACAAAAAAACGCACTTAATGCTATTAATGTATTCCCTGTCATCGACGGGGATACGGGCAGCAACCTTGCTAGTATGATGCACACGATATTAAATGAAAGCACCTTGGACGATGATGCCACAAAAACACTTGAAAGCATTGCGGACGCTGCACTTATAGGTGCTAGAGGGAATTCCGGCATTATTTTTGCCCAATATCTAAACGGGTTAGTGCTTGCACTTAAAAATCAGAACACCATTGATATTACACAATACGCTCAGGCCATCAACGACGCAGTCCCTTATGCCTATCAAGCCATCAGTGAGCCTGTAGAAGGTACGATGATTACATTGATGCGCCAATGGGGAGAGACCATTAAAAACTTGATGCCCTTCAAAAAAGACTTCTTAGAAATTCTCCATGAAGCTTTTGAAACCCTCAAAGCTCATCTTCAAAAAACAACTGAAACGTTAAAGGTATTAAGAGACCATAAAGTTGTGGACGCTGGGGCCAAGGGATTTGTCCATTTCACCGAAGGGTTTATCCGATTCCTTAAAACTGGGGAAACCGTGGCTGTTCAAAGTGAAAAAGTGGAAAAAATCAAAGTGACCCATGCCGATGTGCATGAAGAGACTTTCAGGTATTGTACAGAAGCGTTAATCAGCGGAAAACACCTGGATCCAAAAACCGTTCGTGAAGCGGTTCAAGGACTTGGCGATTCTCTTGTTGTCGCTGGCAATGATAACAAGTTGCGTCTTCATATACATACAGATAAGCCACAGGACATATTCTTTACTCTGCGGACATTTGGACACATTGAAGACCAAAAAGTCGATGACATGGTCAAACAACACGAGATCATTCACAATAGGAAGTATCCAATTGCACTTGTGACCGATTCGATCGCAGATTTACCCCAGGAGTACATTGATGATTACCAGATTCAAGTCATTCCTTTGAATCTCATCATAGAAGGATCTACCTATTACGACCGTCTAACCATTACAGCGGAGAAATTCTATAAAATCATGGACGAAGTCAAAACCTATCCGACAACCTCACAACCGAATTTGAAACAAATTGAGAATCTTTTTTCGTTCTTATCATCACACTATGAAAAAATCGTTGCGATTACAGTGTCTTCAAAAATGAGTGGAACGTACAATGTGCTCAAGAAAGCTGCAGAATCTCTAGAAGGCGATAGTGAAATAGAAATTATAGATTCCAAACAGAATTCCGCAGCACAAGGCTTACTTGTCAAGGAAGCCTCACAGATGATTAAAGCGGGGCATTCAGTCTCTGAGATTAAAGAGAAAATTGAACGTGTGAGAGGATTAACACAGATTTTAGTATCTGTACAAAGCCTGAAATATATGGTAAGATCAGGGCGAGTGGGCAAGGTCACTGGCCTCATCGGTAAACTTGCCAATCTCAAACCTGTTATTTCAATAGACGCTGATGGAGAAGGCATGATTTATGCCAAAGGCCTCTCTATTAAAAGCAGCGACAAACGCATCCGCCAAGCGATTGAAGCGAACAAAGCTTCGATTAAACGGTATGTGATTGTTCATGCGGACGGTTTGAACCGCGCAAAAGCGTATGCCGAATCATTTAAAGACATTCTCGGTTTTGAACCGGAATACATCATGAATATTTCTCCAATCGTTGCCATGAATGCTGGGCTTGGGACAGTGGCTGTAGCTTTTCAAAAAGAATAGTTCAACACTAAGAAGGAGGAATCATGCATGCCTACCATGTTTTTATGGGCACTTGCAACAACACTCATCATGTTTCATATTGCGTTTTTCATCGCACAAAGTAAAAAGGACAATTCCATCGTGGATATCTTTTGGGGATTTGGCTTCGCGGTAACCGCCGCTACACTCTTTATAATCAACGTAGTCATCAGAGCCGCATTCGACGGGCCAACGTTCGTTCTTACATTGATGGTCCTTATTTGGGGCGTCAGACTTTCTATGCACATTTACAATAGAAACAAGGGAAAAGACGAGGACTACAGATATCAACAGATGCGTAAGAAATGGGGTAAACATGCCACCCGTAATGCTTATTTCAAAATATTTCTCGGACAAGCTTCATTGCAATATATGATTGCTCTTCCCATTATCCTTATTAACGCCTATCCAGGTAATCACACATTTGGGACCTCACTAATGTGGATTGGAATTGCAGTTTGGATTATCGGATTTTACTTTCAGGCAGTCGGAGATGCTCAACTTAAAACCTTTATTCGCAAACCTGCCAACAACGGACGTGTCATGACATCGGGTTTGTGGCGCTATACACGCCATCCGAACTATTTCGGTGAATCCGCTATGTGGACAGGTCTTAGCCTTTTGGTATTATCAAGTACTACCTGGGTCGGGTGGTTTGCGCTAATCAGTCCTGTGATAATAACGGTCTTACTTCTATTCTTTTCCGGCATTCCTTTGCTTGAAAAACAAATGGAGAAACTATTCGACAAGGAATGGCTACTATACAAAAAGAAAGTCAGTAAGTTCTTTCCACTTCCGCCAAATAAAAACATCATTGTTTCAAAGGAAAACGATGAAATGATGAACCTTGATCCCGACGCCATAAGAAAAATAAAATAACCATTAAAAAAACACACACGTTCAAAATAATGTGTGTGTTTTTAATGGATACGTTGCGTATTTGATTACGCGTTGTAAATCTCGAATTTATCATTCTCAGCATCTTGAACAAGTTTAACTGCGTTATGAGCGGCATCCATAAGCGGCATGTCTCTAAGCGGTTTTCCTTCAAATCTAGCCATGTCCACATCATAATCATCCGTTGCGACAATCACAGCATCAGCTTCCTCGATATCCTGATTGTCAAGGGTGTTCGTAGACCCACTTGCACCGATGGATTCAACTTTGATATCGACCCCTAAGACCATGGCGGCTTGTTCAAGGTTGCTTACAGCCAGTTTGGTATTCCCAATGCCTTCGCTCGTTGCGACTACTGCAATAATTTTCATAGTTTCCTCCTTTGAATGTCTTACATTTATTTTACCATCAATCATGGGATCCTAAAAGAGATTTCCTGAGCATTCTCAATTCATTTTTGTATTAAAGGGCTTCTAGAAGTCTAATAATGATAAGAAAAAGTTTCCGGAATACTATGAAACCCTCGATTTCATCCGTAACACTCTCTTGCAAACATCGCTTTTTTTGTGATGGTTTTTTATTTTCTACCTTTCAAAGAGAGTCCCTGTGAATAGTGCAATGGTAACCAAGCGAATTGAACGTATCTTCTATGAAGCTCTTTTATAGGGTATTTTTTATGTATTTGTTTTTGTCCGCTTCACTGGCTATGATTGATGAATTTGTCTTTATGAATGATTTTGTAGTTTTCGGTTTCACGGATTGATAGCGGCGCACTTCTTAATTTGCACAAGCTTAGGAAACTTTTGTTTTTGAACTTGTTTGCTACGTCCTTTGAGATGCTTTATATCGTATTGATTGTACTTTATATTTCTCAGCTTCGGCGCTCCAAGGTATCCATGGACTTGATGAGCACGTTCAGGCTTGGAATGAGTGTCTAATTTATGCGCCCATTTTGCCCATCAGCCAAAATGGGCAATTAATAGCGCTTTTTTTTGTTTATATGATTTATCTGCTTTGACGTTCACAATCTAGGGAAAATATAATACACTCTGCGTTAACAGTTTTAACTATTGTGTTTCTGATAATTCTTTAAATCCAGAGGAAATTTTAAATAAACAGCGAATTGAACGACAAAAATTTGAGTTTGAAGAGAAAAACAAGGACGAAGCGTTGCTTTCAACCGCGAAACACAGTGTCTTATTGCTAGATACATTTATTCCATGCAAGACAATCAATCAATCAACTCAATGAAGGGATTCACACATTTATGCAGCCTTGAAGGAAGATGACCTTGCTAGTGTGCGCGTTGATTTGAGATGAAAAAGACAGGTTTTACATTTCAACGTTTTTACACCAGACCATACTCCACCTGAAGTCATTAAGAAACAGAAAAAGCAAATACACTTTAAAGGAACTCAAAATAATGATAACTATGGCTTGCACTTTTGATTTTCCAAATTTTTATGAATGGCGTCCATCCCTTTTCAGCACGCATCTTTAAATCACTGGATTTTGACGGAAACGTAAACAACTATTGCATAGAAAATAGAAGTTCCCTATCACACCAACAACAGAGCTATTTTGCTTCCTAAGAATGCCATGCCCCTTCAGTTTCTACCCAGGGATATCCAAACACTTTTCATTCAAGCGTTCAAACCCTATAAAAAGGATGCACTCAGACCCAAAGGTGAGCCTTAAATCAGACACGAGATCAAGTGTACTTGAACACGATTCATAAAAGAAGCCTCCCAAAATTAAAGTGGACCCAATGTCAAGGACACTGTAAAAAAAGAGTAGTATTAACTAAGGTGTAGATTCCCCTAGGGGAATTTCGCCTTTTTGTTTTGTTATAAGGATATTTCTATATTGGATAGGAGATAA
>Ga0306868_1000148_pt1 | contig 55224 bp, 49 predicted proteins | sample AntRauTorckE6832_FD_190411 | JGI IMG/M metagenome (GOLD analysis project Ga0306868, IMG submission 190411) | Saline lake microbial communities from Rauer Islands, Antarctica - Metagenome Torckler E6 #832 (v2) (version 2) | ecosystem: Environmental > Aquatic > Non-marine Saline and Alkaline >... | reverse complement strand
TTTTACCTTCTCCTGCTGGAGTAGGTGTAATTGCAGTTACTAAGACTAACTTACTGTCTTTATTTGACTGCAGTCTTTGATAGGTATCAAACTTAATCTTTGCCTTATACTTACCATACATTTCTAAATCGTCTTCACTTAATCCAATTCTTTTAGCTACATCAACGATTGGTTCCATTGTAGCTTCTTGTGCTATCTGAATATCACTTTTCAAAATATATCACTCCTAAAAATTATTTTTTTACTTTTTCAATATAGTTATCAAGCTTCTCTTCAACTTTGCTGTCCAATGGAGGGCTTTCATAGTTCTCTATTATTTCTTTATACATCTTATTTGCCCTCTCAGCAGTATCAGGTTGGTTTTCATTACTGAAGTACCTGCCTTTTGAACTTAATATAGGTTGTCTAAGATCACGCATATGGTTATAAGTATGTTGTTCAGCAATAAAGTTACCACTACTACCTACATGCATGATAACCTCTTTGGCAAGTTCATCTTCATTAACCTTTATTCCTGCTTCATAATTATCTACTATTCCAACAATTTCATCATCGATTAAAAACTTTTCATATGACATGGTCATATAGTTTTCTAAAAGACCTGCAGAATGAAGGATAAAGTTAAATCCACTTTTAACTGCAGAGATAAAGTTCATCATTGATTCATATCCTGCTTGAGCATCTGGTTTTAATGAATCAGTTAATGCTCCTCCACCTCTTGATGGAAGACCATAGTATCTTGCTATTTGGGCAGTACCATTAAACATCTTGGCAGTTTCCGGATTACCAATTGCTAGATTACCTGTTTTTAAATCTACCACACTAGAAGCAGATCCAAAAATTGCAGGTGCACCAGGATTAACAAGCTGTGACAGTGTAATACCGGTTAATATTTCAGCATTTTGCTGTACTAAAGCACCAGCTATTGTTGTTGGTGCAGTTGTGCCTGTCATACTTAAGGAAGCAACCACAATAGGTTGATTATGTTTGGAATGAACTAATAGAGCATCAGACATTCTGTTATCAATCTGAAGTGGAGAGTTTGTATTAATTAATGTAATCATAATAGGATGATTTTTAATATAGTCCATACCTCCAAATATTAATGAAGCCATTTCAATTGATTCTTTTGCTTTTTTAGACCCCATTGCACTACCCATCAAACATTTATCTGTATACTTAACAGCTGCTTTAAGCATCTTTACATGTCTAATATTATCTTCAATATCGGTTGGTTCAACTAAAACTCCACCAACAACATCCATAAAGTTACTGTAACCAGCTAGTTTTGTAAAGTTAATATAGTCATCAAATACTGCTCTTCTTCTCTTCTTTAAATCAAAGTCCATCACAAAAGGAGCACCATAACCAGGTGCTAAAACAGTGTTTTTACCACCAATATGAACTGTGTTATCAGGATTTCTGGCATGAATAGTAAACTCCTTTGGAGCTTCTTTTATAGCCTTTTCTATCATTTGTTCTGAAATAAAAACCTGTTCACCTTTAACTTTTGCACCATTTTCTGCAAATATGTCTCTAGCTTTTTCTGAGAGGATTTCAATACCGTTTTCTTTTAATATCTCTACAGTAGCATTATGTATTTTATCTAACTGCTTATCTGTAAAGATATTGTCATTAATTAATTTTCTTTTAATCAATGTTTATACCTCCTCAATGCTCTTGACTAATACTCATCAGGCATTTCACCAAGCTGTTCCATTGTAAAGACTGGTCCGTCTTTACAGACATAATAATGCCCAATGTTGCAACGCCCGCATTTACCAACTCCACATGACATTTTCATTTCTAAAGTAGTAATGATCTCTGATGGTTTAATACCTAAATCTTTTAAACGATTGGTAACAAACTTGATCATAATAGGGGGACCACAGGTAAAAAACCTGGTATTTGGCAAATCCCATTCTAACTTGTCTTCTATTAATGTATGAGGATATCCTACACATTTGCTCCAGCCCTCACATGGTTCATCAATTGTATATCTTACATTTGTGTTTTTTGTACTTTCCCACCTGTCATAATCATTACAGTAAAGTGTATCCTCAGGAGATCTAAAGGCATTTAATAACTGTACCCTTTTATAGTTATCCCTATTTTTTTCATCTAAAACATAGTTAATTAAAGACCTTAAAGGTGCTAGGCCGATTCCACCACCAATAAAGATTATGTTTTTACCATCTGTTGTTTCCACCGGAAAACCATTACCAAATGGTCCTCTAATTCCAATTGTATCACCAATTTTTTTATTGTGTAGTTCTTTTGTTACAGAACCCACTTCTTTAACTGAAAACTCAAAGTAGTCTTTATTTGTTGGTGAAGATGCAAAACCAAAAGGGGCTTCTCCAACTCCATATATTGTAACCATCATAAACTGACCAGGCTTATAGTTAAACTCCTTTTGAAAGTCATCATCTTTAAACTTAACTTTATATGTTTTTATATTTAAGTTTGTAGTTTCTTGTGTAATATCTAAGATTTCTGCTTTTTGAGGCAGCATATCAGTTTTAACCACTTTTAAGCCCCTCCTTTTTCATCTAAGAATTGTTCTGTTAACTTTAATGCTTCTCTAATATCTAAATTGACCGGACAGCGGTCAATACATCTTCCACATCCCACACAACCTAAACCCTCATAATTTAAAGGATGATATGAAAACTTATGCATTATTCGATTGCGATACCTTTTATCTTTACTGTCACGGGGGTTATGGCCGGAGGCATGAACCGTATAGGATGAAAACATACAGGAATCCCAGTTTTTATACTTTGTAGAATCTTCTCCTTCACCTTCCCAAAAAAAGTTAAAACAATAACAGGTTGGGCAGTAATAGGTACAGACTCCACAACTTAAACATTTTTCAGACATCTCCTCCCAGATTTCTGATTTAAAGATTTCTTTTTCCGGTAAAGGAACTGGGATATCTAAATCAAAGCTGCTTTGATTAAAGTTTTTTCTTCTAAAGTTTAATAACTTTTCAAAATCTTGTTGATTACCATCTGGTAGATCTGAAAAGATACTTTCATATTTTTGATCATTAATCTTTATCCAAAATATTTCATTATCTTTAAAAAGATAGATTGGAGCATAATCACTTTCTATAGCATCAATACCTAATACATCACAGAAACTAGTTTCTTCTCTTTGTTCACAAGAAAGACCAACTAGTATTGTATTGTCTCTTCTATCTTGATAGTTTTGATCAGTATACATTTCATCTTCTATAAATACCTGATCAAAAGTTTTTATTGCTGCTAGGTCACAGCTTCTTACACCTAATACTATTGTTATTTTATCATTGTCATATTCTTTATTTTCCTCATAATCATTACCTAACAAAGTGTTTTGTGGAAAGATAATGTTTTTGGGAGAAGTATCTGGTTGTTTGTCCCAGACAATTTTATTGAAATCATCAATAACGCTGTACTCTATTAACTCTTTTTTCCCTTTTTGGTGTAAGATTGGTGCTGCAATATTGTAATCTTTTTTTAATTTATTGAATAACTTTTCGAATTGACTTGAGTTAATTTTTTTAAGCATCATCCTTTTTCACCTCCTTAGTCCATAAACCCCTTTTCACTATCATTAACATCATATTCTGCCAGAAGTGTTTTTTGTTTTGGATCTACTCCAGCTCTATAGTCAAATAACTCATCAGCAACTCTTACCATCTTAGCTTCTAGGGCTCTGACATCAATACCTTCTGGACAGGCCATTTCACAGGCACCACAGTTTACACATCTACCTGCCATATGCATTGCTCTCATTATATGGTAAGTAAAGTTATCATTTAGACTTACACTTTCTTTAATCCAGTTTGGTTGATTACTGTCTGTAAAACACTCTTCACAGTAACAGATAAAACATGCTTCACGACAAGCATAACAGCGGGTACATCTTTCAAATTCACTTCTAAAGTACTCCATTCTTTCTTGGGGACTCATCTTTTCTATTTTATCTTCCTTGTCTTTTAGTTCTTTTTGGATATCTTCTTCAGTCATCTTTTCACCGACATAATAATCAGCGATAACTGCATTCCTTATATCACATTCATCACAAGCTGTGTTATCTTCAATACCTGGACAGCCGTTAATCCCTATAATTTTAACTTCATCTCTGTTGATTAAGTTTTCAGATAAGTAGGAAGCAATTGCTCTGCTGTCACAGGGTTTGGCTACAATTGCAACATTTCTTCCTTTATAGTTTAATAGATACTTTGCCAGTGACATTTCAGCTTCAGGTGTAAATTCTAATCGTTTTATATCTTTAGGTTTTGAGATAAATATGGGACCTATTTCATCTAATATTAATCCCTTTCCAAAACCGATTACCTTTTCTACTTCATTTTTTTCTAAAAGTTCTTTAGCAACTTCTCTTATTTCTTTAGTTATTTTTTCATACCTTTTCACCGGCAAGCTCACCTTCTTTCTTACTAAATCCCTGACCATCAAAACCCTGCCATGGACCTACTTCTTTGACTCTTTTAACTGTAGTTTTAACTACTTGAGCAAATCTCTTTCCTTCAGATGCTGAACACCAGGTAAAGTTAAGACGGTTATCTTTAACTCCTGCATATTGAAGGAGTTCATTTAACATCACAAACCTTCTTCTCGCATAAAGGTTTCCATCTAAGTAATGGCAGTCTCCAGGATGACAGCCTGATACTAAAATTCCATCTGCCCCCATGTTAAAGGCTTTAATAATTAAAAACGGGTCCATTCTTCCAGTACAGGGAACTCTCATAACTCTTATATTGGGAGGATATTGAATTCTACCGCTTCCTGCAAGATCTGCTGCTGCATAACTACACCAGGTACATAAAAAGGCTGCAATTTTTGGTTCAAATTCTTGTGTATCACTCATTATCTATCCCTCCCATTTTTGTTAGATTTGGTTTACGGTCTGAAAATAGTGCTGCCATTTCATCTAATAACTGTTCATTGGTAAAGCCCTGTAGTTCAACTGCATGTGAACGACATACCGCAACACAGTTTCCACAGCCTTTGCATAAAACAGTATTAACTTCAGCAGTATTTCTTTCATGATTAACTTCAATAGCTTTAAATGCACATACATCTTCACAGGTTCCACAGGCTGAGCAAAGGTTTGAGTTTACAGTAGTAATCATTGCTTCAGTTAAAAGATAGTCTTTAGCAAGTACTGAAGCTGCCCTACTAGCCGCTGCTTGACTCTGTGAAATTGATTCACCTAAATTTTTAGGACCATGTGCTAAACCTGTTAAAAACACTCCATCAGTTGCAAAATCAACAGGTCTTAACTTGACATGTGCTTCTAAAAAGAACTTATCTTCATTTAAAGGAACCTTTAATGCTTTAGAAAGTTCTTTGTTTGAATCACCATTGGTAATAGCTTTTGCTAGTACTACAAGGTCGGTTTCTTCACTTATTTTGGACTTTGTAATTGGTTCAGTATAACTAATTGTTATATTATCATTATCTTTTTTTAGTTGTGGTTTGTTATCAACTTCAAATCTAATGAACTCTACTCCTAATTCTCTTGTTTTTTTATATCTATCTTCATATAGTCCATATGTCCTTATTTCCCGATAGAATATCTTTACATCAATATCAGGATTTCTTTCTTTGATAAAGATTGCATTGTTAACTGCCTGTGTACAGCACAGTCTTGAACAGTATTCTCTACCTTCTTCTCTAGAACCAACACATTGAATCATTGATATTTTTTTAATATCCTGATCTAACTCATTATTTTTTAACTTTTCATCAAGGTCAAGTTGTGAAATCACTTTAGAACTTTCTTTAGCCAGATATTCATCAGTTTCAAGTTCATTTGCACCAGTAGCAACTATTACAACTCCACCTTCAAGTTCTTTTTTATTATTATTCTTTTTGTTTGTTATATTAAACTGATAGTTACCTACATAACCTTTGATTTGATCGATTCTATGGTTTTTATAGACTTCTAAATTCGGATGATTTAATACTTTTTCCTTGAGCTTTTTGATATAGTTATCAACCGGTCTTCCATCCATTGTTAATAGAACCTGATTGGCATTACCACCCAACTTATCTTCTTTTTCTATTAAATAGGTTTTAAATCCAAGGTCCGCCAGTTGAAGTGCAGATGTCATACCAGATACTCCACCACCAATAATAAAGGCATTGTCTATTTTCTCTATCTTTTCTCTCTGCAGTGAATGAGCCATTCTTGCTTTTGCAGCAGCAGCTTTAACTAAGTCAAATGCTTTTTCAGTAGCCTTTTCTTTTTCTTCTCTGTGTACCCAGGAATCCTGGTCACGAATATTGGTCATTACCATAAGATATGGATTAAGACCAGCCCTTGCAACCGCTTTTTGGAACAGTGGCAGGTGAGTTCTTGGAGTACAGGAAGCTACTACTATCCTATTTAATCCCTTTTCTTTAATTTGGTTTTCAATAATATTTTGTCCATCTGAAGAACATAAGTATCTAACTTCCTCAGCATGTTCAACAAAAGGTAAATTCTCTGCTTGTTTAGTAACTTTCTCTACATCAACTACACCAGCTATATTTGTACCACAGTCACAGACAAATATACCGGTTTTAGTTCTTTCATTGTCAACAAATCTATACTTTTGTTCTTTTGATTGTTGTTTGTTTTTTTGTGAATCTTCTTTTGAAATCATTCCATATGAATCCTGTGCTGCTAATACTGCTGATCCACTGGCCTGAATAACTGATTCTGGTATATCCTTTGGACCTGTGATTACTCCACTAGCATAAACACCTTTTCTACTGGTTTGTAGTGGATTGATTTCATCTACATCAGCAAAACCAAACTTATTAACCCTGATTTTTAACCTTTTCATCATATCGCTGACTTCTTGATTTGGTTTTAAACCAACGGCTAATACAATTAAATCATACTGATCAGTTACTATATTTCCTTCTTCATCTAAAGATTTAATTACTATTTGATCGGTTTTGTTATCTTTTTCAATCTCAGCAATTCTGCTTCTTTTAAAGTTTATACCTTCAGTTTCTTCAGCACTGTTAAAGTATCGTTCAAAACCTTTACCAAATGATCTGATATCCATGTAGTATAGATCTAGTTCAGCATCTTTAATATGTTCTTTTGTAATTTTAGACTGTTTTATGGAATACATACAACATACTGAAGAACAGTAGTTTGTATCTGATCTGGTATCTCTTGAACCTGCACAATGTAAGAATGCTATTTTTTTTGCATCGTTTCCATCTGAAGGACGTACAACATGTCCACCGGTTGGACCAGAAGCACTTAAGTATCTTTCATACTCTAAACTGGTTATTACATTGTCATAGTTAAGATAACCATATTCACTTACAATATTACCTTCAAAGGCATCATAACCTGCTGCAAATACTACAGAAGCAATATCAAGATCAATTAATTCTTCGGTTTGATCGTAGTTAATTGCACCTTTATCACAGTTTTTTGAACAGAGTCCACAGACCCCTTTGTTGATCATCAGACAATGTTCGGGATCAATTGCTACCACATTGGGAACTGCCTGGTCCTGATACTTAAAAACTGCTTTTCTGTTATCTATGCCTTGGTTGAACTGATCTTCAACTGTTACCGGACAGTTTTCTATACATTCCGAACAACCTGTACATAAGTCAACATCTACATATCTGGGCTTTTGTTTTATTGTAGCTGTGAAGTTACCAACTTTACCTTTTAGATCTTTTAGTTCACTGTATGTAAATGTTGTGACAAGTTCATGGTTATAGCAGTCACTGATCTTAGGAGCTAAAATACAGGTCGAACAGTCATTGGTTGGAAATGTTTTATCCAACTGAGCCATTTTACCTCCTAAGGCTGGTTTTTTTTCAACTAAATAGACCGGTATACCCATTTCTGCCAGGTCTGTAGCAGCTTGTATTCCTGCTATACCGCCACCTAAAACGAGTACCGGCTTAGCCATCTCGATCACCACCACTAACCATAGTCTCTATTTTATCTTCGATATCTTCTTTGTTCTCTAAATGATCTGATAGAATATTAAGCCTATACTGATAAACGGCTTTATCCAGTTTATCTACTTTTTCTTTAAGAGATTCGGGATAATGGCCGGCTTCTATAGATAGATCTCTAAGAACTCTCATTATGTCAGCAAACTTTACATTCTGTGGACAGTGTGCTACACAGCGTCTACATTGAATACATTTCCATAAGTCATCATTATCTAAAACTTCTTCTTTATGTCCTAAAAGGGATTTCTTGATCATTAGCCTGGGATTAAAAGATTCATCGATTTCACTGATCGGACAGGTTGCTGTACAGCTGCCACAGCTATAACACATCATTATATTTTCTCCACCCGGGCGTTTAGTTATTTCTATTTTAAAGTTGTTATCCATCTATTCCACCTCCGGTCTTGGATAAAGAGAAGCCTGTTTTATTACTTCTGGTGTAATTTCTTCCCAGGCAACCGGCATTAAGTGTACTCCTCTTACCCCTTCTATTTCTTTTACTCTTTGAATAGTCTCTACTGCCATTTTAACCCCTTCTTTTTCTTTATCTTCTGCCTGATCCATTCTCTTTATTATATGATCAGGTACATCCATACCTGCTACATACTCTTTCATCATCCTTAAAGCTTTAGCAGATCTTGTTGGTAAGATTCCTGCTAAAATATATGTTTTGTTATGAATTCCCCTTTTTCTTACTTCTTCCATCCAGTATTCAAACTTATCTAAGTTATAGATAGCCTGAGTTTGAAAAAATTCCACCCCTGCATTTACTTTCTTTTGCATTTTTATCATCTGCATTTCAAAAGGATCAGCAAATGGATTTGCCGCACCACCGATAAACATCTTGGGAGGTACATCCATCTCTTTACCATTAAGCAGTATTCCTTTATCTACCATATCTGAAACAGCTTTAATTAACTGTACAGAACCTAATTCAAAAACATTTTTTGAACCTGGGTCTTTACCAAAACTTTGATGATCTCCGGTTAAAAGCAGTACATTTCTTAAACCAAGAGAACTAGCTCCCAGGATATCACTTTGTAGACCAATCCGGTTTCTGTCTCGAGCAGTAACCTGGATAATCATTTCGAGTCCTTCATCCATTGCAAGCTTAGCTGCTGAAATAGATGACATCCTAACTATTGCAGTCTGGTTATCGGTTACATTTACTCCATCAACATAACCTTTTAAATATTTGGCCTTTTTTCTGATAAATTCCGGATCTGCTCCAATTGGAGGTCCCATTTCACTGCAGACAACAAAATGACCGGCATCTAACATATTTTTTACTTTAGAGTATTTTTTAGTAGTCATTTTATTTCTCCTTTCAGTCCTCGTGATATTCTTCATTGATCATTTTTCTGGGACCACCATCTCGATAAACTTCCCAATCCTTTGGTTTTTTATATCCTAAAAGTTCTTCTACTTTACCAAGTTTTTCTGCCCTGTTATAGATTAACTCCCAGGCACAGTCAATATCAGGATCAACCTCACATTCGCCATTCTGTGAACCACCACAGGGTCCGTTAAGTAACTGTTTTGCACACCTAGCAATCGGACAGATTGTAAAATATTCGTCTAGTATACAGTCACCACAACCGATACATCTTTCATCCCACTGACCAACTGCAGTTGTAGCTCCATAAAAGCTAGTGTTTAAACCTGGATAGACGATTTTTTCAGGATATCTTTCTACTACATGCTGTACACCTATACCACATGCAAGAGATAAGATTATATCATTTTCTTTAATCATCTCTTCAATATCATCTATAAATTCAAAGTCACACTGTCTTTTAATAGTTGTTGTATTGATAGTTACATCTTGATCATGGTTTGTATAATATGTTCTTAAAATTGAAGCAAGTGATTTAACTTCTCTTTCACCACCAGCTAAACTTACTGTTACACATGTCCCACACCCTACAATAAGCAGGTTATTGAAGTCATCTCCTAAGATATCTATTATTTCTTTTATATTTTTTTGTTCTGCTACAATCATTTGCTACCACCTTCTTTCCACCACATTAGAAATTGATCTAAGTCTTCCTCCATTCGTGGTGAAAGACGTTCAAACAATACTCTATCTTCTTTCATTTCAAGATCATTTAAAATACCTTTAACTTCAGCTGCTATTCTTTCTCCTCTCATATCACCGGTTAGATGTTTACAAGAGTCTTCAAAACAACCTAAAATTAGCAGTCTTGAATCTTTGGTTCTTAAATAGTCAAATATTTCATCCTTTTTTATACTGCTTACACAGGGTATTTTCTCTACTTTAAGATCTTTAAATTTATCTTTGTTTAATTTATTAAAAGCAGTATCTGCTGAATTTTCACACATCATAACTTTAAGTACTTCAGTTTCATTTTTTATTTCTTCTTTTTTATCATATGAAATAGCGTCTGCCGGGCAGTGTGATATACAGGCATCACAACCATAACAGGCTAGTTCGTTAATCTGCATTGCATCTAACTTATCATCTTTATCAACTGCTCCATGTGGACAGACCCGATAACATGTATAACAGAGGATACACTTTTGATCATCTACTACTCTGTCAAAATCAGTTAGAGGTTTTATATCAAATAGATTTGACCTGATTTCATTTAAGGTATATTCAATTTGTAAATCTAAATCTGTATATGCATTCAAACCCCTTGCTCCACCCAGTGCGTATACTCCTCTTTTTCCTGTTAAGGTAGGTTGAAGATATATGTTTTCTCTCTGCATGTATTCATTATCATTCATTTCTATATTTAGTAGTCTTGCTATTTTTTTTATTTTTGGATCTGGTTTTAGTTTTGGTGCTGTTATAATTTGCCCAGTTAGATTATGTTTAATTTTACCTCTCTTATATTCTATATTTCCTTGATCATCTAACTTAATATTATCCATTTCATACTGAAGAAAGATTACTCCTTTTTCTCTTAAACTTTCATAGAGTTGATCATTTTCTTCAGTAAAGCGCATTGAACGGTAAAGATAGTATGTTTCCACATCTTTGTAGTTTTCTTTAACTGTTAATGCTTTTTTAAGACCTTCATTGTTTATTACTGCAGGAGAAATATCTTCATAGTCTTGAATAAATACTATATCTTTTTTTTGATCTAACTCTTCAAGAGGATGAGAAAAATCAACTGTATTTTCAATAGGATTTTCTCTTTTAGCCTTTAAGTTAATTACAATATATTTTGTATTTTCTTCTTTTGTTTTATTATTTTCTTTTATTTTTAACTTAAAATTGCCAATCTCTCCTCTACACTGGATTAAAGAATCCGGTTTAATGCACAGGGACTTTAGTTTTGGTGATTTTATTTCATCACCAATAAATACTACATCATACATTAATTTATCCCCCTGTCTTTAATCATTCATTATTTTGTAGGCAACATTGTTGCTGTCACTTAAGGTTCCAGCAATATCTTTTGGTCCTTTGATTGTACCTGCCAGATAAATTTGAGTTTCCTTTTCATCTTCAATTGGATATAGGAAACCATACTGATCTAACTGTAGGTTAAACAGTCTAGACCAAACTTCATTAACTTCTTTGGCGTGAATACCTTCTGATAGAACTAAGAGATCAGTTTTAATGTTATCTTTTTTTCCTTTATTTTGATCTTCATAAAAGATATTAATCTTTTCATCTTCACTTTTTACTTTGATTGGTTTACAGTTAATATATCCGATATCATTATCATCAAGTATTTTATAACTTAACTCCTGTAAGTAGCCGCCTTCTTGTAAATCCATAAAAAAGATATTAATTTCAATTTCCGGGTAGAAATGTTTAAGTACTCTTGCCATCCGGTATGAGTATCCACAACATACTTTTGAACAGTAGCGGGCTTTTTCCTGAATACTTCTGGACCCATTACATTGGATAAATACTGCTGACTTTGGTGTGAAATCAAGATTTAGTTTATTATCAACTTCGGTATGGTCTTTTCTACCCTTAAAATATTCTTCAAGTTCACTGGCCCAAACTATTTTTTTATTTTTATATACTTCTGGTGTACCTGTTTCAAGTTCTGAAAATTTGGTGTAACCGGTAGCTACAACTATATAGTCTAGCTCATCAATTGAGCTAAACACCCCTTCCCTCTCGATACCTAAGCTGTAGCTGCCGGGTTTACCACTAAAGTCATTAACTCTAGTCTGAAAAAGTATATCAATATTTTCATCCTGGTTTACTTGGTTGAATATATCATCTACCAGGCAGAGGTTATCTTTTAAACAGGTATCTACGGCTTTACAGCCAAATTCTTTTATATTACCACCGATTGTATCTGAATTTTCTATTATGATAACATCATTTCCAGCTTCAGCCAGTTTAACTGCTGTTTGTGATCCTGCGATTCCACCTCCGATGATAGCTATCTTTTTCATTATATACTCTCTCCTTTAAATTAATCCATTTCACCTGTTCTACATGCTTTTATATATCTTTGACCATATTGATCTCTGTTTAGAAGCACTTCTGCTGCTCTAACTAACTTCATCATATGTTCATCTAATGGATCAATAATAGCGGAATCTAATCCTCGATCCATAGCCATCATTAAAAAGGCCTGGTTTAGTAGTGCTCGATTAGGTAGTCCAAATGAAATATTACTTAGTCCACAGGTTATATGGACATCTGTACCCCACTCAGTTATACCTGTAATTGTATCTAAAACTTGCATTCCAAAGTTACCGTCTACACTAATTGGTTTGATGATCGGATCAATAAATACGTTATCTAATGGTACTCCATCTCGGGTTAAATCATTAACTAACTTATCAGCAATTTCTAATCTTTCTTCTGCTGTTTCGGGCATACCATCATCACTTAGACAAAGTGCAACTACTTTAGCATCATATTCTTGAATTAAAGGAAGTACTTTTTTGTATCTTTCTTGTTCAGCTGTAATTGAGTTGATCATTGGTATTCCATCATGTATCTTTGCAGCCTCTTTAATTGCTTTTTCATTAGGACTGTCTAAAGACAAGGGCACATCGGTTACTTCCTGTACAGTTTTAACAAGCCAGATTAGATGTTCAATTTCATCCCAGACAAAAGCACCTGAGTTAACATCAACATAAGAAGCACCTGCATCTATCTGTTGTAGGGCTATATCCTGGATATATTTAGTATCCTTTTCTTCAATTTTTTCTTTAATAATATCACGGGTTGAGTTAATTAATTCTCCAATTACAATCATATCAGTTTAGATTATCGAACTTTAATTCGATAATCCTACACCTCCCTTTATTTTTTATTAATCTACCATGGTTTTCCTACTGCTGTAACTTCAATTCTAGTTTCAATAAAAAGTTTATCTTCATCTTTGGTCTGTTTTCCTTCACCATAAAAGTCACTGTACTTATCATGTTTTTTAAGATGTGTTTTAATATTGCTTGCACCTGAACTAATTGCCTGACTAACTGCCAGTTTTTTACCAATATCTTTACCAAAATCTTGAGCTTCAGTAAAGTCTTTAAAAAACTTGCGTTCATTTGGGGTATGTACTAAAAATCCGCCCCCTTGACCTGGTTTTATTAAGATTACTACTTTTTCAATTACTTTACCTCCAACAGTTCCTACTGCATTTGCAACTTCTGCATGGGCTGGTAAGATTAATTTAGTATTTAGTCTTTCAGCAATTTGTGGAAAGTATGCTTCAACAGGTGCACCAACTGCTATTAATGGTATGTTACACTTTAAGTTGAAGGTGATTTTTTCTTTTTTATCATTCTCACTTTTGGTAATCATCTTAGATAAGAAGTATTTACTGTCTCTGCTGTCTAAAGAAATCTCATTACCTTCTTCATTGATTAGTACCTCTGTTATTACTGATCCGATTTGATAATAGATTTCTTTTAATGCTTGGTTGATAAAGGTATCAATATCAGTTTCATAACGGTCTGCCATAATACTTATGCCTAAATTAGCTGCATCTACATCCCACTGCTTATAGTTTCCTTTAACATGGAGTAAGTCAGTCGGTGTGACTGAAGCTCTATGTATAATACCAACTTTTACAAGATGATCCCAGGGCAAGATATCTGCAGGTTTGTTAAGTTTTTTAGCTACATAGTACAAAGTATGTGGTTTATTTTTGATTAACTTTAATATTTTTTCTTCGGTTTCAGTCAGTTTTAGATTTTCAGGTTCTTTTACATAAGTTAGTACTGTTGTCGGCTGACTTGATAGAGGAAAATAGTTGCTATCTTTAATTTCACTTAACTCATCAAGGAGAAACTTATGTTTTTTTACTATCCAGCTTAAGGGAAAAACTTTTTGGGGCCCAATGGACAGTTCTTTATCTTTTGAAACCTGAATAAAGCTATCTCCCCCTATCCCGATTGTTGTTATTTCAGCAGCCTTAACCCTTGTCAGCCAACCTCCAACCTTTGCTCCTTTTTCTGTTAGGCGGGGTTTACCATCTTTAAGTACAGCAATATCTGTAGTTGTTCCCCCCATATCAACAACAATACCGTCTTTAATATCGGTTAGGGTTTTAGCACCAATGATGCTTGCTGCCGGACCGGAGAGTGATGTTTCCACCGGTTTTTCTCTTGCAACCTCTTCACTAATTAAACTTCCATCCCCTCTAACTACCATGAGAGGAGCTTTTATATTTCTTTGTTTTAAACTTAGTTTTACTGCTTTAATAAGGTTAGTTATTAGGGGCAGTAACCTGGCATTAAAAACTGCAGTAACCGTTCTTTCTTTAAAACCTAATTCTGAACTCAGTTGGTGTGCACATACAACAGGATAACCTGTTATATCATTTATTAGTTGTTTTAACTCGATTTCCTGTATTGGATTGCGAATACTTAAATATCCTGACACTGCAAAGGCATCCACTTTTTTTGTTAACCGTTCAATTTCAACCCTAGCTTGTTTTAAATCTAACTCTTTTTGGATTTTACCCTTTATATTACAGCCACCTTCTAGATTACAGTAATATGGGGTAGGTAGTTTATCATTAATCTCACTACCGATTGTAATTAAACCTACCTCTGCTCCCTGTCCTTCTACAATTGCATTTGTAGCAAGTGTAGTTGAAAGAGAAACCATTTTTATCATATCATGGTTTATTTCGTTTGAACTATCATCCAAAAGGTTAGCAAGGCAGTTTTCAATTGCTATATTTAAATTGTGCCGGGTTGTAAGTACCTTTGTTTTACTTAGAATATTTCTTGTATTGATATTAAAGATTACACCATCTGTATATGTACCACCGGTATCTATTCCTAAAGCCAGGTTTGGCATTTAAGCTCCCCCTTTATTTGCTAAGTTTAGTCAAGTTTGCTTTCTGCACGATCAACTATATCTTGTAGTTTCTTTTGTACATCTTCTGGTAGTGGTTCAGGTTTATAGTTTTCTAAAATATCTTTAACCTTTTCATTTGCACGGTCAAAAAGTGTCTTTTTACCTTCTGCTTCCCAGTTTTCATAGAACTGACGTTTGAAAAGATCGGGATAATATGTTTCTTTTTTAAAGTATTTCATTGTATGTTCTTCACCAAGGAAGTGTCCCCCTGGACCTACTTTATCTATTAAGTCAACTGCAAGGGTTTCATCATTAACCTCTATACCCTGAACAATTCTACGTGCATAACCGATTAAATCGTTGTTTATCACAAGGTTTTCTAAGGAAGCTGCATTACCATGTTCTATATATCCTACATCATGGTTTAAGTTAGCTCCTGATTGAGCAGTCATTAGGATTGAAATTGCATCTTCTATACAAGCCTGTTCATCAACAACTTTAGAATCTGTACATCCTGCTGTACCAAACATTGGAAGATCAAGATAGTTTGATATGTCAGCTAAGGCAGCCATCATTAGGTCAAATTCTGGTGCTCCATAGGAGAAGATTGTTGTATTCATATCCATTATTGTAAATACTCCACCCATGATGAATGGACTACCTTCATTTGTTTGTTGATTAAGTACAAGTCCACTTAAACTTTCAGCTAAACCATTTGCCATAGCACCTGCAAGTGTTGCTGGTACTGTACCTCCAGCCATTATACAGGGAGTGTAAACAACAGGAAGTTGTTTTTCTCCAGCTAGCATTAGTTTTTGTGCTGCATCTTCAGCATGCTGTAATGGTGAAATTGGTTCAGCATAAAGGGTCATAAAGGGATGTCTTTTTAACTGTTCTTCCCCACCTGCTATTACTTCACACATCTCAATTATATCAGCATAACCTTCAACATCATTTGCAGTTATTACAATTGGTTTTGAAGTGTTGTTAACCATAGCCTGGAACTGATGTCTGTCATAAACTAGCTGTGGTACGTCTTGTACAATACCTAAAGACATTACAAAGTCCATATTTTCTAAAGCATCAATAGTCTTTGTTGCCATTGATACAGTTTCTTTACTGGCCGGAATTCTATCCTGTGTATATGGATCTATGAAAAATGGTGTATCTGATCCAGTACCAAAGTAGGCATTATTACCGGTTAACTCCATCGCTCTTTTACCGGTTCTGCTGTTTGATAAGGTTACTTTTGTTGGTACGGTTCTTAATGCTTTTTCAACCAAACGTGCCGGTATTCTTACTCTGTTACCATCTACATAACAGCCTGCTTTTTTCATAGTTGCAATTGCTTTATCATCATAGTAAATTACACCGGTTCTCTCTAAGATCTCTTTAGCTGCACCCAAAATTCTTTTTATCTGATCAGTTGATAGTACTTCTAAATTTTGGGTTGCATTAGATCTATAATTAGTTCTCATCTATACTTCACCACCCTTTCTTTACTTCTTATTTATCAAATCAAAAGCTAAGTCTTTAGCTGAAGCTGCATCTGGAGCCCAACCGTCTGCTCCTATTTCATCTGAAAATTCTTTTGTTACCGGTGCTCCACCAACCATTATCTTAACTGAATCTCTTAGGTTTTCTTCTTCTAAAACTTCAATTGTATCACGCATTGATAACATGGTTGTTGTTAAAAGAGCGCTCATTCCCAGTACATCAGGTTTATGCTCTTTTATTTGTTTAGCGAACTCTTCGGGAGAAATATCGGTACCTAAGTTAACTATCTCTAAGCCACCGCTTTCCATCATCATACCTACTAAGTTTTTACCAATATCGTGTAAGTCACCTGATACTGTTCCTAAAAGGACCTTACCATCTGAAGGTCTTTCTCCTTCCAGAAGTAATGGTTTTACTATATTCATGCCACCTTTCATTGCTTTAGCTGACATCAATACTTCCGGAACAAACATATCTCCTGCTTTAAATCTTTTACCAACAACGTTCATCCCACTGATTAATCCATTGTTGATAATATCATTAGGTTTTTCACCTTCATCAACTGCACTTTGGGTCAACTCTAAAACAACATCTTGGTTACCTTTTATAACAGCATCTGCTAACTTTTCAAAATCTGCCATAACTTTACCTCCTTAAGCCAATCTTTATTTTATTATTTCTTAGATCTGTTTTTTTCTCTTTCTTCTGCCTTTTCGATAATCTTTTCAATCTTTTTACTTACTTGATCTGAAAGTGGTTCTACTTCATGGTTTTCAATAATATGATGAACTTTATCTTTAATCCTATCTCCCATTGTGGAACTGTTAGTTTTTGTTTTCCATCCATCATGTCTCATTCTATTTATTAAGGTTGGGAACCAGGTTTGTTCTTTAAAGTGTTTTAAAGTATGATCTTCACCTAAGAAGTGTCCTCCTGGGCCAACTTTATCGATTACATCTACAGCTAGATGTTCATCATCAACAACGATTCCTCTCATGATTCTTTTGACCATACCAATGATTTCATCACCCATTACTAACTGATCTAGGGAACCCATCTGGCCTGATCCGGTATATCCAACATCATGAACCATATTTGCTCCAGACTGTGCTGCCATCAATATACTCATTGCAGCTTCTGCAGCAGCCTGACCATCTAAGGTATGTGAGTCTGTACAACCACCAGTACCAAAAACAGGTATTTTCATATAGTGCGCAACTTCTGCCACACCGGCCTGTAAGAGTTGAAACTCTGGACTTCCATAACTATAAACAGTTGTACTCATATCCATAATTCCATAAACTCCACCCATAATAATTGGAGTACCTTTTCTAACCAACTGAGATAGTACTATACCGGCTATACTTTCTGAAATTCCCTGAACTATAGTACCAGCCATTGTGGCAGGTGTTGTTGCACCTGACATTACACAAGGGGTATATACTATAGGTATCTTATTTTTAGCTGCAAATACTACTTTTGCAATTGCTTCTCTGGAATGAAGCAGTGGAGAAGTAGGTTCTGAATAAAGAAACATAAATGGTTTCTTTTGTAGTTCTTCTAAACTACCTCTTACTGCTGAAGCAATATCGATAATATCTTGATACTGATCAATATCAAAACCCCAGTGTACGATCGGTTTTGTTGTATTTTCAACCAGTGTTTTAAAAGCATAAACATCTGCAATATTATCTGTTACACCAGTTGGTGTTCCTAAGTCCATTGCAAAGTCTATATTTTCTAGAGCATCTACAACTTTACCAACCCTCTCTGTATCCTCTAATACAGGTCTTCTTCTTTCTCCAGTATCAGGGTCTTTATGATAAGTATTTGTAGGACCTGGACCGTAGTATGTTTTGCCATCATGTATATCTAACTTACGGTTACCGTCACGGTCATAAAGTATAATTTTTGAAGGAGCACTGTCTACTGCCCATTCACTTAATCCAATCGGTATTTTTACTAAATTATCTTCTATCCAACAGCCAGCTTCTTTTAAGTACTTCCTTGATTCATCATCAAAGATCTTAACTCCAGTTCTTTCAAGTACTTCTAATGCTGCATAAAATATTTCTTCACGTTCTCCTTCAGTTAAGGATTGAAACTGTACGGTTTTATTTACATTATATCTTGATCGAACATATCTACTCATCTTGTCACCACCCTTTCTTTACTTCTTACCTATCAGTTCAAAAGCTAAGTCTTTAGCTGAAGCCGCATCTGGGGCCCAACCGTCTGCTCCTATTTCATCTGCAAATTCTTTTGTTACCGGTGCTCCACCAACCATTATCTTAACTGAATCTCTTAGGCCTTCTTCTTCTAAAACTTCAATTGTATCACGCATTGATAACATGGTTGTTGTTAAAAGAGCACTCATACCCAATACATCAGGTTTATGTTCTTTTATTTGTTTAGCAAACTCTTCTGGAGAAATATCGGTACCTAAGTTAATTATCTCTAGGCCACCACTTTCCATCATCATACCTACTAAGTTTTTACCTATATCGTGTAAGTCACCTGATACTGTTCCTAAAAGGACCTTACCATCTGAAGGCCTTTCTCCTTCTAAAAGTAATGGTTTTACTATATTCATGCCACCTTTCATTGCTTTAGCTGACATCAATACTTCCGGAACAAACATATCTCCTGCTTTAAATCTTTTACCAACAACGTTCATCCCACTGATTAATCCATTGTTGATAATATCATTAGGTTTTTCACCTTCATCAACTGCACTTTGGGTCATCTCTATTACTACATCCTGGTTACCCTTTATAACGGCGTTAGCAAGCTTTTCAAAGTCTGCCAATATAATCGCCTCCTTTTATTTTTTAAAAAGTTATCTTCAAATATTTTTTACTCATTTTTGAATATATAATCATGATTATATATACTTTAAAAAAATTCGGGGTAAGGCTGGATCTTTACAATCCAGCCTAACTTCCCCTTGATTTAATTTTATGCTGTGCTATCTACCTCAGCATAAATTCCTTTTCCTTGTTCTTTCATTTTCTTTTCTTCATGTAATGATTTTAATAGACTATAGACCATAAAGAACATTATTATCATAAATGGAAATCCACTTACAACAGATGCAGTCTGTAATGCAGATAGTCCACCAGTAAAGATTAATATTGCAGCTATTGCTCCTTCACTAATTCCCCAGAATATTCTTAAGTTACGTGGAGGATTAGGATCACCATGTGAAGTCAACATACCGTTTACATATGTAGCTGAGTCAGATGATGTTACGAAAAATAGGGTTACTGATAAAGTTCCCAAAAAGATTAGAAACTTAGAAAGCGGTAGTGTTGCCAAGGCTGCATAGAAACCTGCCGCCTCACTTTGTTCGACCGCAGCAATTAAATCAGCTCCACCTTCACTTAACGCTACATTAAGTCCAGTTCCACCAAACACTGCAAACCAGACTAAACTTACTATTACAGGTACAAACATTGCACCCAGTACAAATTCTCTTATTGTTCTACCTCTAGAAACACGGGCAATAAATGTACCTACAAATGGAGCCCATGCTATCCACCATGCCCAGTAGAATATTGTCCAGGCCGGTAGCCAAGCATTGTCCATTATTGCATCTGACATAAACGACATTTCAACAATATGTTGTAAGTACTGTCCCATTGAGTTTGTAAATATTTTTAATATAAATAGAGTAGGTCCGACTAATACAACAAATATCATTAAGATTGACATTATCCAGACATTTATCTTACTTAACCATCTAATTCCTTTATCAATACCTGTGATTGTAGATATTACAGCTCCGGTTGTAACCACAATTATTATTACAACCTGAACCATTGGTGATGTTGTAGCTATCCAATCTAGGTGTGAAAGTCCAGCTGCAATTGACATTGCTCCTAAACCAAGAGATGTTGCTAAACCAAATAGTGTAGCAAATACACCAATAATATTAACTACTCTACCCCAACCTTTATCTAAATTATCTTCTCCTATTATAGGAGCTATTGTTGAACTTAATAACATAGGTAATCCCTTATGATAGGAGAAATATGCCAATGATCCACCTACAATAATATATATTGACCAAGGATGAATACCCCAGTGGAAAAATGAAAGTCTCATTGCATTTACTGCTGCTTCAGGAGTTTCTGCTATTGCATTTGCAGCTGCTCCTGTAGGTGGCCAGATATAATGCCAAATTGGTTCTGAAACACTCCAAAATACCAAGCCAATACCCATACCAGCACTAAATAACATTGAGAACCATTCAAAACGTGTATACTTTGGATCTTCATCAGGTTTACCTAATTTAATATCACCGACTTCACTGAGCATCATATAAAGTGCAACAACCACAAATAATGATGCACCTAACATAAATGACCAGCCAAGTTGTTGTGTGATAAATGCAAATGATGTATTTGCAGCTACTCTTAGACTTTCAATTCCAAATACTCCCCAAAGCACAAACAGAATGGTCAAGATGAAGGATATCCAAAAAGTCTTGTTATCTGACCAGGATTTTTGCACTAATATCACTCCTTATAATTTGACCCACTACTCAATAATACTAATACTTATTAGTGACAATAAATAAGAATAAAATAAAACTGTCCACCCCTCAACGACAACTAGACGATAAATTATAATTATTTAGTCTATTTTTATAACCACCTCCTACAATTTTTCTAACTGATGTTTGAATAAATTTAATTTTCAAAAAATTTTGATTATTTAAATCATATTTTTAATTTATCAATAAAGACTTATCATATGTAATTGAAGTAATGTATTTCATAAATACATTTATAGCCTCTTCTTTTGAATAATCAAGCCTATTATTTATAATCAAGGAAAGCATTCCATGATAGAGCAATCTAATTCTTTCATCAACCTCAGCGGCAAGATCTGTAGTAAAATGTCCTGATTCAATACAGGGTTTAATATGTATCGAACAACGTTTTTGAAGCTCGGATTCTAATAACATGGGAATATATTTTTTTGGTATATTGTCCAGTTCCTCTGGAAAGAGTTGATAGTACTTTTTAAATAGATTATCAGAACTATCTCCTATGTTTTCAGTAAATATTGCATAAAATATTTGAGGATTGTTAAAAGAGTTTTTGGCAAAGCATTTCCAAATTAAAAGAAATTGTTCAAGTTCATCATCACTTTTATTTAGGTAAAATGGAATTGCATTAACATAATCATCTAAATAACTTATAGCACCAAAAAAGATGAGTTGGTTTAAATTATCGAAGTAATTGTAGATTGTAGCACTGTTATATCCTGCTAATTTTGCAATTTTTCTTATTGTCACATTTTCGATTCCTTCTTCATTTATTACTTCACGAACAGAATTGATAAATGCTTTTAAGATTCTTTTCTTTTTTATATCGTTTTCTTTAAACTGAATCATTTTATCACTCTTTTCTAGATTTATTTAAAGTAAGTTTAAATATTTATACAAATAGAGTGAAATATGTATTAAACAGTAATTATTTTTACTGGGTAAACATGTTTATTATTTAACCACGTTTTTCTAATTCTTTATTGTTTAATAAATTCCTTCTTTATAACAAAAGTTATTATTATCACATAGTTTATTGATATCTTGAAAACCGACTCGTTTTGTTATATCATTGAATTGTCAAGCATAAAATATTCCTAAAAATAATATTTCAATACAGTAAATAATCTAAAATAATAAAGGGTGGTCGTATAATCATGAGAGATTTCAGTGAAAAGGACATAAAGGTAAAAAGAATTATCAGGGTTTTTATTAATTCAACTATAGATATTATTCAAAATGAAGGTCTAGAAAGTGTTACAGTTAGAAGTGTTGCAAAAAAATCAGGTTACAATGCTGCTACTATATACAATTATTTTGATAACAGTAGACAGTTGATCCTTTTTGCTTCATTAAGTTTTTTAAAAGATTATTTTAAAGATATTGAAGACATTATTAAAAGTAATGATGAAGAACCTATAAAACAGTATATTAAGTTATGGAAGATATTTTGTCGGTATTCTTATCAAAATCCAAAGATCTATTACTCAATATTTGGTGAAAATATTGATGAAGACTTTAAATCATTAATTGATAAGTACTTTAAAGTCTTCCCTGAAAACTTTGAGTACTCTCCTGCTGACTATTTACCTGTTTTAACTGATTCATATTCTTTTGATAATATAACTAAACCGCTTTTGGAATGTATCGAACTAGGCTGTATATCAAAAGAGGATGCTAAAATGATCGATGAAGCCAGTATGCTCTATTATCACGGCATGCTTTCTTTGATGGTAAACAAAAGAGTTAAATACAGTGTGAAAGAAGCTACAGAAAAAACAATTAATCATATTAAACAAATTATTAGAAACGTTAATGGACTTAAAAATGATATTGGAAAATATATAAAATAAATGTTTATTAAATTTAAGGGAGGCTTTATAAGATGAGAGAAGTTTATCTGGATAATGCTGCCACAACTCGTTTCAAACCAGACTCAGTTATTGATGAAATGACTAATTTTTTAAAGAATCTTAACTGCAGCCCTGGGCGTGGTGGTTATGAATGTGCAATGAAGTCTGGTAGAAAGGTAATGAACGCCAGATTTACAATAAATGATTTTTTTAATGGTTCAGATGTAGAAAATGTGATTTTCACTAAAAACATTACTGAATCATTAAATTTTTTAATAAAAGGTTTATTAAAAAAAGGTGACCATGTAATTACAACTACATTAGAGCATAATGCTGTTTTAAGACCGTTAAACCAGTTGGAAGATAAGAATTTAATTGAAACAAGTTATATTAAATGCAGCCAAGATGGACTTTTAGATCCTCAAGATATCGAAAAGGAAATTAAAAATAATACTAAGTTGATTATTCTTAACCATGCTTCTAATGTAACAGGTACTATTTTACCTGCTTTAGAAGTCGGGAAGATTGCTAAAAAACACGGACTCTTCTATGCTCTTGATACAGCACAAACTGCTGGATTGTTAGATCTAGATTTTAAAAAATTAAATCTAGATTTTTTAGGTTTTACTGGTCATAAAGGACTTTTAGGTCCTCAGGGTATAGGCGGAATGATTTTAAGTAATAGATTAGTTAATAAAATGGATTCATTAATTACAGGTGGTACAGGCAGTTTATCTGAAAGTGTAAAACAGCCTGATTTCTTACCTGATAAGTTTGAAAGTGGGACTTTAAATACTCCTGGTATTATAGGATTAAAAGCCGGAATTGAGTATATAAATAATAAAGGGATTAACAATCTTTATCAACATGAAATTGAACTTTTTAAATCTTTTTTAAGTGGTTTAAATGAATTGGATAATATAGAAGTTTATGGTAGTAAGGATTTAAATAACAAAGTCCCTACTGTTTCTTTATCTGTTAAAGGTTATGATTTAGGGGACTTAGGATTTAAGCTGGCTGAAAAGTATGGGATTATGGTTAGGTCTGGTCTTCACTGTGCGCCTCTTGCCCATAAAACAATAGGTACTTATCCTGAAGGCACTTTGAGGTTTTCATTAGGTATAAATACAACAAAAGATGATATTGATTATACTTTAGAAGTTTTAGCTAAACTTTAATCTAAAAAAAGCAGGTGATTATAATGGAAAGCCGTCCTGAGCTTAAAAAAAATATTGTTCAGATCTTTAAAAGACTTGTTCAAAGATATATTAAACATGATATATCAGCCTATGCAGCTTTGATGGCTTTCTTTTTAACACTTTCTATGTTTCCTTTTTTTATTATCCTATTTGCTGTTTTGGCTGAATTTTCACTTGATACTTATGTTGTAATCAATGCTATCGAACTATTCTTCCCGGCAGAAGTACATAATTTAGTATTAGAATTTATATCACAAAATATAGTATTAAGAGACTTAAAACTTTTATCAATCTCTGTAATCGGTGCACTTTGGGCTTCATCACGCGGGATTAGGGCTCTTATGCTTTCTTTAAATATGGCTTATGAGGTAAAAGAAACAAGGAATTACTTTGTTGTTAAGTTTATTGATATTTTGTATACAGTATTAATTATTTTTGGAATTACATTTTTATTAACTCTTCCTAATATAGGTAGAGAGTTTTTTGTATATATTAGAGACTATATATATATCAGTTCAAAGATAGTTGAATTAGTAAATTTATTGAAAACCTTTGTATTACCTGTAGCTATATTTGTAATTATAATAACACTATATATGTTCTTACCTAATAAAAGTCAACCTTTAGTTAATGTATTACCTGGTACAATTTTTACAGTTATTGGTTGGACAGCTTTATCTTACTTTTTTACAATATTTGTTAACTACATTGCAAACTTTTCATTTCTATATGGTTCTTTATCTACTATCATTATCTTAATGCTCTGGCTATATTTTTCTAGTATTATATTAATCTTAGGTGGAGAATTAAATTCTGTATTTAAAGCATAGTATCGTAAAAATGTTATATAAAATAATAATACAGCAGTACCTTAGATTTTATAAAAGGTTACTGCTGTATTTTCCATTATACTATACATTTAAAGGAAGATAAAATCCAAACTCAGAACCATTATTAACTTTGCTTTTAACATATACTCTTCCTTGGTTTCTTTCAATTAGTTGTTTTACTATTGATAAACCTAATCCTGTTCCATCTTTATCTGGACTTCGTGTTTTATCAACCTGATAAAATCGCTCCCAGATATTTTTAATTTCTTTTTCATCAATCCCAATTCCATTATCTTTTACCCATACTTTAATTTCATTATTTTCATCTTTTAATCCAACTTCAACTTTTGTATCCTTTTCACTAAATTTCAAGGCATTGTCAATTAAGTTGATTAAGGCCTGTTTGATCTCATTTTTATTAACATTTGTTTTTAAATTATTATCTTTTATATTTAATTTTATCCTTTGATTTTTGTCCTTTTTTTCCTCAAAGATCTTAACAGTTTCTTCTACTATGTCTTTTATATTAAAAGAATTTAATTTTCTATTTTGTTTCTTTTCTTCAAGTCGGGATATTGATAAAATGTTTTCAACCATATCCTCTAACCTATTTGATTCTTTTACAATCATTTTATAGTATTCTTTTCTTTTTTCTTCATCTTGTATAATACCATCATCTAAAACTTCTCCTGCACCTTTTATTGATGACAATGGAGTCTTTAATTCATGAGATACATTTGTGATAAACTGTTTTTGTAGTTGTTCAAAACGATACCTTTCACTAATATCTCTGATTAAACAAACAATACCAAAGAATTTATCATCATTATTGTAGATTGGTGAACTATATAATATTATACGTTTATCATCTATTGTTGAAAGTTCTTTTTGTATGGTTTTTTGGTTTTTGATGCTTTCATTAAAAACATCTAATATTTCTTGATTATCAATAATATTTTCTATATTACTTTCTTCTATTGAACTTTCTAGGTTTAGTAATTTTTTAGCAGAATCATTATTAAGTATAACTTTTTTATTGTTCCCAATTACAATTACACCTTCATCCATACCTTTTAAAACATGTTTCAGTTTGTTTTTTTCTTCTGTTAAATTATTTACTGTATCTTTTAACGTATTAGATAAATAGTTTAGACTGTCAGCAACAACTTTTATTTCATTTTCACTTTTAACATCAACGGTCTCTCCTAAATTACCTTCACTTAACTTTATTGCTGTATTGCTAATCTTTTTAAGTGGTGTTGTTAATGATTTAGACCAAAAGTAAGATACTATAAAGGTTAGTACTGCAGCAAACAATGAAATATAGATCATAATTTTTTGTATTTGATCAATTGTAGAGTTTATACTAGCAACTGAGGTAAATATTAATAGTCCATAGTCTGGTTGATTTTGATTATCTACAGGCATACCGATCAGTAACATTGGATTATCAAAGTGTTGGGATTCTACTCTCTGTCTAATTATTTTACCTTCAAATATTTTTTCGTAGTTTTGAAAAATAACTTGATTATTTAAGTTCATCGTAAAGGGATAACTCATTACAAGATAACCATTTTCATCTATTAACCAGGCCTGTCCTTCATTTATATTTGCTACAATCCTAATCCAGTTTTTAATAATGTTAAAATCTTCTTCTAAAGAAGACTCTGCAATGATATTTAGAATCGAACTTGTATTTTTTATAATTTCTTCTTCTCTTTTGTCAAAGAAAAATCCCCTGAAATAATATATTAAAACAGATCCAAAGATTAAAATTACAATTAAGGAAATCAAGATAAACCGAATGAATATTTTACTGAATAACGTATTTGGCAGTAGTTTATTCATTTTCAAACTTATAACCTACTCCCCAAACTGTTTTAATATATCTTTCAATTGGTTCTCCAAGTTTATTTCTAAGGGATTTTATATGTGTGTCAATTGTTCTTATATCTCCAAAATAATCATAACTCCAGACCTTATTTAAAAGTTCCTGTCTTGTAAATACTTTATTAGGATTTTTTACTAATATCCAAAGTAAGTCGAATTCTTTGGGAGTAAGGTCAATCTTAATCTGATCGACCTCTACTCCTCTTGAATTCTTATCTATTTTTAAATGGGGAAAATTGACTAGCTTCTTATTTTTAGTTTCTTTTTGTTTGTCAACTCTCCTTAAAATTGATCTTGCTCTTAAAACAACTTCTTTGGGGCTAAAAGGTTTTGTTACATAATCATCAGCACCAAGTTGTAGACCATTTATTCTATTATCTTCTTCTGATTTTGCACTTAACATTATAATTGGAATATTGTTTTGTGGTCTCAACTCTTTGCATACTTCCCAACCATCCATTTCTGGTAACATGATATCTAAAACTATTAAATCTGGTTTTTCATTATCCACTTTTTCTAATCCAGCTTTACCATCATTGGCTGTGATTACATCATAACCCTCAAACTGAAAGTATTCCATTAATATTTTGCAAATATGCTGATCATCATCAATAATTAAAACCTTTTGTTTAGCCACTTTAAAAACCTCTCTTTTTTATTTATTTTTAGAGATTAATTTCTACATTAGCTTCATCTTTTAAGTCTTGTACATATTCTTGATATTTATTATTAGATTTTTGATTAGTTAAAGTTTTATCAATTTGATCTCTTACCTCTTCAAATGATTTTTGACTGGCCTCTTCAATATCATTTACAGTTAGGATATGATAACCATTCTGTGTTTGAATTACATCACTTACTTCTCCTACTTTTAAGTTAAAGGCAGCTTCTTCAAATTGAGGTATTACCTTACCTTTTTCCAGATAGCCTAGGCGACCACCTTTATTTGCAGACTGTTGGTCAATTGAATTATTTTTTGCAACAGTCGCAAATTCTTTACCGTTTTCTATTTCTGTTTTTAATTTTTGAGCAGTTTCAGCATCTTCAACAAGGATATGGCTCACATCTACTCTTTTATTTTGTTTAAATTGTTCTTTGTTGTTTTCATAGTATTTTTTTGCTTCTTCCTTGCTTATATTTATATCACTATATACTTCAGTTTGCAAAAATTTATTTACTAAAATATTAGAGTTTTCTAAAAATCTTTCCTTATATTCTTCTACAGATGGAATTCCCTGCTGTTGTAATACCTTTTCAAATTCCTCTTGTGTTAGATTGTTTTGTTGTTTTATCTGTTCAACCTGTTGGTTGAAATATTTGTCTTTTTCTTTTTGAGTTACTTGAACACTAGATTCTTGAGCAGCTTGCGAAAGTAATTTTTGATTAATTAGTTTATCTAACTGTACCTTTCTATATTCTTTTAATAAATTCTGTCCAGGATCAGATGAAAACAGTAGTTGAGCAAAAGTTCGGTCTACCTTTGATATCTGCATAACTAACTGTTGGGTTTGTGCAAATTGTTCTAACTCATTTGCCGTTACAGAATCACCGTTTACTAGAGCTACCTCCTCATTAGTTTGTGCCATAACAAAAGAACCTGCTAATAAAACTATTACCAATGATAAAATTGTGATTTTAGTAAGTTTCAAATATTAGTCTCCTCTCTTTTTTTAATTAATTGATTTAAATACATTATATTTGATGAATGTGAAAGAACTGTGATAGAAAGTTAATAATTAGTTGATTTTTTAATTTAGTAAAGAAATATTTATTTCATATCTACTTATAATTTAAAATCAATAATAGTTCCAAATAATTTGACATCTCAAGCTCATGATGTTAAGATTAATAATTGTTGATAATTCCAAAATAAGAGGTGAATTAATTTATGTCAGTTATTGAAAAAGCAAAAGATTTAGGTCAAGAACTTATTGACTCCGCTGAATTTGAAGAACTTAAGAAAAAAGAAAGTGCTCTATATGATAATGAAGATGCTACTTCTTTGTTAGAAGAATACGAACAGTTAAATAAGCAACTTCAAATGGCACGTGCAAATGGTCAAGAAATCAATGAATCACAACAAAAGAAATTACAAAGTTTACAGATGAAAATGGAACAAAATCCTGCAATTAAATCTTATATTGAAAGTCAAAAAGAATTTAATGAAGTTATGAATTCTGTAAATGAAATAATTAATGGTTTTATTACAGGTCAAAATGAAGAAGAAGAACAACAAGCACAAGAATCTAGTAATATTATAACATAGACTAGATTTTAATAGTAAATAAGGAAAGTCCCCAGAAATTATTGGGGACTTTTTTTAATGTCTATACATTTTTTAAAATACTATATTTTTTTAAATTTCTTTGTTTAAGCATTTAATCCGGCTAAGTATCCAGTGGAAAATGCAATTTGTAAGTTAAATCCCCCTGTATAACCATCTACATCAATAATTTCTCCTGCAAAGTATAATCCCTTAACTAATTTTGACTCCATTGTTGAAGGATTAACCTCTTTTACATCTACTCCACCTGAAGTAATTATTCCTCTATCAAATGAACTGTAATCTTTAATAGTAAAGTTAAATTCTTTTAATAGATTTGTTATTCTATTTCTTTCTTCAACAGTTAACTGATTTACTTTTTTACGTAAATCTATATTAGTTCTTTCAAGAAATATCGGAATTATTTTTGATGGCAAAAGATCATCCATTGAATTTTTAAAGTCTTTATTATTATATTTTTTAAAGTCTCTTTGAAGTCTATTATCTAATGTCTCATAATCCAATGCCGGTTTTAAATCGATTGATAAAATTAAATTCTTATTTTTAATATCTCTTAAGTTTGAACTTGCTGATAATATTATTGGACCTGATACTCCATTTCCAGTAAAGATAAGATCACCAAAGTCTTCAAAAATGATTTTATTGTTAGGGTCTTTTATTTTTAAGCCTACATATTTTAAAGTTAGTCCCTCTAATTTTTTTGTTTCATAACTTTCATATAAGTCCAGTGGTACTAATGAAGGATTTAAATCAACTATGTTATGTCCTAAAGATCTTGCTAATTCATAACCTTCACCAGTTGATCCTGTTGATTGATAAGTATATCCACCAGTAGCTATAATTACTGAATCTGCTTCATATTCAGTACTTTTAGTTTTAACTCCAATAATTTTGTTATTTTCAGTTTCAATACTTTCAATTTTTTCATAAATTGTATTTACTTTGTTTTTCTTTAGATATCTTTTTAAAGCTTTAGTTACATCATTAGACTTATCACTTTTTGGAAAGACTCTGTTTCCTCTCTCTACCTTTGAACTTAAACCTAGTTCTTCAAAAAAATTTCTTAATCGTTGACTATCTAAAGAATAAAAGGCACTGTAAAGAAAGTTACTATTATTTACTACATTATCGATTAACTCTTCCACTACAACATCATTTGTGAAGTTACATCTACCTTTTCCTGTTATATATAACTTTTTACCTAGTTTGTTGTTTTTTTCAAATAAAATTACTTCTTTTTCTCTTTTTCCAGCAGTTCCAGCTGCCATCATACCCGCTGGACCGCCACCTATAACTATTACATCACTCATTTTGTTCACTCCATCTATTTTATAATTACCTATAATTTTTTAACATCTTACTTATACCATTTAAGGCATCTTCAATATTTTTACGTTGTGTTGCTAAGTTCATTCTTAAAAATCCTGCTCCACCTTCACCAAACCAATTACCGGGTTCTAAAGCAACAGAATATTTTTCCACTAAATTTTTATTGATATCTTCTGAACAGTCTCCGTATTCCCTAAAGTCTAACCATAATAGATAAGTTCCTTCTGGAATACTGTAATTTACTTTCGGCATGTTTTCATCTATATAATTTGTTGTGTACATAATATTTTCCCAGAGATAATCAAGTTGAGCTTCTAACCACTTCTCTCCTTTTGTGTAAGCAGCTTCCATAGCTGTTAAACCGATTATATTACCATTACCTACTAAATGGTCTTTTACACTTAAGAACTTCCTTCTTAACTTTTCATTAGGTATTACAGCAAAAGAAGTATGTAGTCCAGCAATATTAAACGTCTTACTTGGTGCCATAAGTGTTATACTTCTTTGTTCGATCTCTTTAGATAAACTAGCTGGTGGAAGATGAGTGTTATCTTGGTAGATAAAGTCACTGTGAATTTCATCAGAAACTAAAACCAGATCATTTTCAATTATAATTTTATTTAATTCTTTAAGTTCTCCTTTTTTCCATACTCTACCGATTGGATTATGGGGATTACACAACAAAAACATCTCTGCTCTTTTACAACTGTCTTCATTTTCTGGTGATAAAGATTCATTTAGATTATTAAAATCCATTGTATAATAACTGTCTTTGTTAATTAACTGATTGTTTACAATCTGTCTACCCGTATTTTTTACAGTAGATATAAAGGGAAAGTAGACTGGAGTTTGTATTATAATGCCATCACCAGGAATAGTTAGAGCTCTAATAGATATATTTATAGATGGTACAACTCCATTTGCATATACTAACCATTCTTTTTTTATATCCCAATTGTAGTGTTCACCAACCCAATCAACTATTATTTGAGATAATCTATCAGAGGTATAGGTATATCCGAAAACACCGTGTTCTACTCTTTTTTCAATAGCTTCAATGATTTCAGGTGCAGTTTCCCAATCAGAATCAGCAACCCAAAGAGGTAAGCATTCTTCTTTATCAAAAACTACATCAGTTTTATCCCACTTTACTGAATCAGTATTTTTACGGTTTACTTCTTTGTCAAAGTTATATTCCATTATTATCTCTCCTGACTTTCATTAAAAAAAGCAGTTAATAACTTTATCATTAGTTCATGGTCTTTTAATCCATAAAGTTCTCTAATAGAATGCATTGATAAAACAGGGTTTCCTATATCTACAGATCTAACTCCAAGGTGTCTAAGATTTATCGGGCCAATTGTTGAGCCACCTCTCTCATTAGAGTTATTAACAAAGTTTTGAAAAGGAATATTATTTTCCTTACATAACTTTTTAATATAGCCACCTGTATAACTATCAGTAGTATATCTGCGGTTACTGCTGATTTTTACAACCGGTCCCTTATTTATTACCGGTTTATTAGTGGGATCGTGTTTTTTAGAGTGATTAGGATGTACAGCGTGAGCCATATCAGCAGATACCATAAATGTATTTTCAACCATCTGTAGAAAATCTGCTCTATTTTTGTTCATACCATACACTATTCGTTCTAAAAGATTACTTAATAGTGGAGAATCTGCTCCTTCTCCGGTATTACTCCCAATCTCTTCATTATCAAAAAGTACTAATAGTTTAAAACCGGCTGTTTTATTATTTAATAAGGCCTGAAGACCGGCATGAGCCATCCCTAGATCATCTATTAATCCACTGTTTAAAAACTCTTTATTACTACCTAAAATAATTGGATCTTCTGTATCTCTTAGATAAAGATCAAAGTCCATAATTTCAGAACTTTTTACATTCACTTTTTTTGATATTAGATCAACTAAATAATTTTCAACATCTTCATTTTCTTCAAGAACTTTCATGATTGGTATTAAGTCTTTTTGTTTATCAATCTTTTGACCGTCATTAACTTTTCGGTTAAGATGAATAGCTAAATTAGGTATTATCATTAGTGGGTCTTCGAAGTTAATATTAACATTTTTTAAAGTTTCATCTTCTAAGATACTTACTCTACCTGCTATTGTTAAGGGACGATCAAACCAGGTATTTAAGATTGGTCCACCATAGACTTCTGTATTTAGTTTTAAGTAATTTTCTTCCCCTTTAAACTCAGGTTGTGGTTTTATCTTAATTGCAGGACTATCTGTATGTGCCCCAATTATTTTAAATCCATCTGAAATCTTATTTTTATCACCTGTTTTGAAGGCAATTAGTGCTGAATCATTTTTTGTTATAAAGTATTTTTTATTACTTTCTATCATCCAGTTTTCTTTAATATCTAATCTCTCAAAACCATTGTTTTTTAATATGTTAGCTGTATTATCTACTACATGAAAGGGAGATGGACTATTTTTTAAAAAATCAATTAATGAATCAATATTTTTATACTCCATTTTTATTTCTCCTTTCTTTATTTAAGCATTTACAGCATGAATTCCATTTAAGATTGCCATTGAAACTGCATCTGCTGCTAATACACCAGTTTTATTTATATCTGCATCAACTTCATTAGTTGAAAATACAAAAATTGTATCACCATCATACATAGTATGAACTGGATTAACTGTTCTAGCCAATCCGTCATGAGCCATATTAGCTATTTTTTTAAGCATTGCTTTATCTAACTTAACGTTTGTAACTACAACACCTAAAGAGGTATTCATCCCAAACAGATTAGGAAATTCATTATCAACGATTTCTTTGTATGAAATAAAACCATTCTCCCCCTTAATACCTGCAACTATATCTCCAGTATTAGGGTCCACTATATTACCTACTGCATTACAAACTGTTAGAGCAGAAAGTTTTATTTCTCCCGAATTGTATTCTGCATAACCTAAACCTGACTTAGAAGACTTATCAACTCCTAATAGTTTACCACAAGTAGCACCTGTTCCAACTCCTTTTGAGCCGATTTCAAATGTGTTTTTGGCAACATCACAGGCAAAGTATCCTTCATTTTTACCAGGTCTAATTGACTTTGACTTATAGTTTAAATCATAAATTACAGCTGAAGGAACTATCGGTATTTTGGCTATATCAGTATCAAAACCAAAACCTTTTTCTTCTAAATATTTCATAACTCCGTCTGCTGCTGCAAGTCCAAATGCACTCCCCCCTGTTAGAAGAACTGCATTTATTTGATTCATTCGTGTCATTGGATCCAGTAGTCCCAATTCTCTGCTACCTGGTCCACCACCCATTACACTTACTGAACCTGCTAGAGGTTTATCAAATAATACTACTGTTGAACCTGTACCAGCTTCTTGGTCTGTATAGTTACCTACCTTTATTTCTGGAAAGTTCGAAAATTTAATTTCCATTTTTATCAACCTACTCCTTTGAAGCTAAAGCCTTAATCGCTGAGGCAATTATCAATGTGTTTTTATATAGGTCATCTATTTTAATGTACTCATCTTTTTGATGTGCTAATTCCTTTTCACCTGGGAAAAGTGCGCCAAATGCAACTCCTTTAGGTACTGCACGAGCATAAGTTCCTCCACCAATAGCAATCGGTGTACTTTCATTATCACCTGTTATTTCACGATAAACATTCATTAAGTTTTGAACTAAAGGATCGTCTTTAGGTACATAAAGAGGTTTTTGATGATTTTTCAGATCAAAGTATACATCATCATCTTTAACTGCCTTTTTTATACCTTCAATAACTTCACCTTTATTTAGAGTAACCGGATACCTAATATTAACAGTAGTTTTAATTGTATTTTCAATGAAATTGATCTGTCCAACATTGAAAATTAATCGGCCGGAAACATCATCTTTTAAGTTACAACCAATTCTTTGACCATAAAAATCTAATCCGATTTTTTTATTATAGAAATCAACAAAGTCAACGATATTTAAGTTTTCCAATTCAGACAGAAACTCTAGCATATATGAGATGGCATTTTCACCTTTTTCAGGCATGCTTCCGTGTGCAGAAACACCATTACTTATAATTTTATATTTTTTATGATTTATATTTTCAATTTCAAAGTCATAGCCTGAATCTTTTACAAAACTGTCATAAATATTTTCTAATGATTTTCCATAATCAGTTTTAATTAAAACTTCACAGCTATCTGGAACCATATTAGGAGCATTTCCACCTTTTAAAGACAAAACTTCATATTTAAATCCATCAGATGATGAATAATCTTCATCGTCAACATCTAACTCATAGTTTAAATCAAAGATTAAAATACCCTTTTCAGCGTGAATAACCGGGTATTGAGCATCAGGACTAAAAGCCAACTCTGGTTTTGGTTCTTTTTTAAAGTAATAATCTAGTCCTTCCCAACCGCTTTCTTCATCTGTTCCTAAGATTAATCTAACCTTCTTATTCAGCTTTACATCACTTTCCTGGATTGCTTTTAAAGCATAAAGGGATGCTACAGCTGGACCTTTATCATCAATAGCTCCTCTTCCATACATTTTTCCATCATGAATTTCAGCACTGTATGGTGGATAAGTCCAGTTTGCACCTTCGGGTACTACATCTAAGTGACATAGTATACCAAAAATTTCATCACCTTCACCTATTTCAACATGTCCGGCATAACCATCATAGTTCTTTGTTTTTAAACCTAAGTTATCTGCCAGTTCTAAAAATTTCTTTAATACCTTATCAACACCTTCTCCAAAGGGCATACCCTTTCTAGACTGTGTTTCAACACTTTTAATTTTAATAATTTCTTGTAGGGAACTTACAACATCATCTTCATAACCATCTACTAACTTTTTTAAATTTTTATCCATTAATTTGTCCTCCTTTTATCAATAAAGTTTGCTAATATTAGTCCTGTTATTGGGACTAAAATAGGAAAAAATGTAAATTTAAAGTATTCAAGAGTATGAACTCCTAAAATACCCATCATCATTAATGCATTTATATTCCAAGGGATTAGCGGGGATAGTATTAAACCCGAATCACCTAATGAACGACCTAATATACTGCGCGGCACCTCTAATTCATCATATTTTTCACCCAACATCTTTCCGGGCAAAAATACTGCTAAGAATTGATTACAGCTTAACATTGCTGTTATAAAAGAAGATGCCATTGTAACTGTAATTAATTGACTTCTATTTTTTATAGCATTTATAATTTTACTTAAAATAGTATTTAAAATACCTAGCTTTTCCAATAGTCCGCCTAAGACAACTGCAAGTATAATTAGAGAAATTAACTCAAGCATACTAGACAGTCCACCTCTAGTCAATAGTTCATTTAAAAGTTTCATGTTTGTAGTTCCAACAGCTCCTGAATATACGGAGTTTATTACAGTACTTACTGAAAGCTTACTTACAAAAATTGCGATTGTTGAACTAATAATTAAATTAATAATTAAATTTAAAATAGTTGGAACTTTTTTTACTGCAAGTATTATTACCATCAGTGGCGGAATTAGCATAACAAATGAAATTAGATAGTTATTTATTAATCCATCTAATAATATATTGATCTGTGATATTTCATATGATCCACCATTATAGTTAAAACCGATTAATAAGTATATAATAGCTGATATTATGAATGGAGCCCAAAAAGTTTTTAACATTTCTTTGATCATATCATGAATCTTTGCATCTGCACTATGGGCAGTTAAAATTGCAATTGATGAAAGTGGAGACATTCTATCTCCCACATAAGCGCCAGATATAATTGAACCAGCTGCAATTGGTAATGATATTCCCATTCCCTGAGCAATACTAATTAACGCTAAACCTACTGTACTAACAGTACCGAAAGCCGTACCTATTGAAATTGATACAATAGAAGAAAATATGAAGCTGATTACATAAAAATACTGTGGTCTTAAAAACTTTAAACCATAATAAATCATTGTTGGAACTGTACCACTTTCAATCCAAATACCTATAATCATACCGATCAGCATAATTATTATTAAGACATTCCCAATCTTTGCAAAACTAGAAAACATCATCTCCTCTAGCTCATCCCATTTAAAACCCCAATACAATGCTAAAAATATTGTAAAGATAAGTTCCATAATTAATGGAATATGGATTGGAGCATTCCATATTAAGACGGCAGTAATTAAAAATATTATCATTGAAATTACTGGAATTATTGCTTTATTAAAAGTTAAATTTCTTTTCACCATATCTAATCACCATTATTTGTATATATTTTCAAAAATATTATTGATTTTTAAAAAAGAATTATTTATAAAGAATATTATTCACTGGGCGTAACTATAATATTTGATATATTAAACCACAAACCAAAAGAAAATCCACTTGCTAAGGAATTATTTTTTCAAAAAAATAGTAATAATCTTGCAATATTAATTCACGGGTTTACCGGATCACCAAGAGAAATGAAAGAACTTGCTCAAAAAATATATGATGAATTAATTTTTTAAGTATATGTTCCCCGTCTTCCGGGACATGGAACAGACCGTAAAGATTTTCAAACAACTAATCGTAAAGATTGGTTACGTAAAATATATGTTTTTTTTATAAACAATCAATATAATTATGTAAACATACACCTTGTTGGACTTTCAATGGGTGCTTTAATATCAATGTTATCATCTTTGCACTTTAAAATAAAAAGTTTAGGCCTTATCTCACCTGCACTTTATACAACAAATAGAAAAATACTTTTAACTCATGTTTTAAAAATACATAGTTTTGGTTGTTAATAATAAATTTACAATTGATAATGATATTAAAGATCCAAATCTAATTGATCTTTTAGAAAACTACAGTATTAAAGATTTTACAAAACAGTCTGCTGAACTACATAAACTGATGATTGAATGCCGTATTAATCTATCTAAGATAAATGCACCTACAAGAATATTTCATTCAAAAGATGATCAAATGGTTCCCTTAAAAGCTTCTAAAAAAATATATCATAGTATTCAATCTGATGATAAAGACCTAACAGTCTATGGAAACTCATCACATGTTATAAGCTATGGTCCTGATAAAGAAGATTTATTTGATAAAATAATTAAATTTTTAGATTAAAAAACCTTCTATAGATAAAAGTTTTTCTTTTCTCCATTTCCCCCCATTATAATTACCAATACTTTCATCAGATTTTAAAACCCGATGACACGGAACTAAAATAGGAATCTTGTTTTTCTTTAAAGCAGTTCCAACAGCACGATAAGCTTTGCGATGGCCACTTCTTTGCGCCAACTTCTTATAAGTTGTTACTTCACCATATCTGACATCCATAAGTGTCCTATATATATCTTTTTCAAATTCAGTTCCCTGTAATTCTAAAGAAATATCAAAATCTTTTCTTTGACCTTTAAAATATTCATTTAATTGTTTTTTTATATTGATCATAAAAACACTACTATTTGAACTAATATCTTTTGTTTTAATATTATTATTTTCATAAATAATTGATACTAACTTATCATCTTTAACCTTTAATTTCAATAGTCCTAAAGGTGAGTTTAAATAACTTTCATTAATTTTCATTTTCAATTCCCCTGTATTTTTTTAATTCTTCACTTAATTTTTCCTGTTTTAAAAAATAGCCGATTAAATAATATGCTTCTTTTCTATTTAAAAGTCTATTTTCTTTGATTATCTTTTCAGCATCATTAGGGATCAGTCTTTCTTCAATTAAAACATTATAGTAATTAGAGCTATCTATTTTATCTATACGATGGCTACTAGCAGCTAGTAATAATCTATAGGTATTATTTCTATCCAATTTATCCCTAGAACTTATAGATTCCAATCCACCGGGTACCCATTCATACAAAATTGGGGACTGTCTTCTTTTCATACCTTTAATTAAAAGCTGTGAAAACTCATATTCTGTAATTGATTCATTTAATCTGAAGTTATTTTGATATCCACCAATTAATAGTCCTAAATTTATTAACTCTTTTAAATATGGATAATACTTGTCGTTTTTTAGTATTGGAGATGTACTACTATATTTATTTAAATCAAGTTCCATATAATCCTGGATCTGTTTAATTAGATTCTTGTTTTTATCTAATTCTTTTAATGATATATTATGTTCTTTTGCTAAAGAAGCTGCTTTACCTGCTGCTGCTCCAGTATTCATTCTTATTGGCAGTACACGTCCACTGGCAGCTGCTAGAGAACTCATTCCAGTACTGCGGGATACAACCATTAAATTTTCAACAGTTTTAGGTAAAATTGATTGATAGGGTATTCCATAAACATTTGGATTGAACTGTACAAAGCCTTCATAAGCTGTTTCAGAAGCTTGATAGTCGAGTGGATAAGAGCCAAGAGCTATTGAATTAGAAAAAACTTTATTTTCTAATAAATCACTTGTTTTAACTATATATTCTGCTAAAAGATGCCTTGATTCTCTTACATAAAGCTCTTCAGCTGGTTTTTGAAGTACAGTATTTTCAAAACCAGATAAGTTTGTCTGTAAAAACTTAAATATATGTCTGGATTCACTTTTCCCAAGCAGATAGGCTTCTTTAAGTTCTTGTTTATCAAGTGGGTTATGTTCAAAAATTAAAAGTGCATTTATAGAACCATGGTAGTTTCCATTATTATTTTCATGTAAAATAATATTTAAACCTCGTAGTTTAACCATTTTATTATAAGGTTGATATACTTTACCGATCTCTTTAAATCCATAGGCAAGATTTTGATTTAAATATGAAGGACCATATCGATTACTTTTAATATCTTTTTTAAATTTTTGTAAGTCAATATTATCAATATTAAAAACTAAAGTCTGTGCCATAAATCTATTCTTCAAATTTATATCAGATCCAAAATTAAAAAACTCAGCCCCTGCTAAGAAAGCTAAATTACCATCCTGATCTGCATCAATAAAATAGTCAGCACTTATTTCATATCTATTACTTTTATCTGTTATGGTTATTTGTTTTATATAGTTATTTTCAATTTTTAGATTTAAAAGATTAGCTTCTCTTATAAGATCTACATTGCTTTCTACTAACATTTCATTGAAACTTTCAGTAATTTTATTAAAACTAAAGCTTTGTTTATTACCCATTCTTTCATACCACTCAAAAAACATACCCCTATTAATTATCTTACCCTTACTATCATAATTTAAATCCAGATAGTTTAAACCACCATAAGTCATTAAACCACCTGGATTATCTCTTTTTAGAATTAACAGTGTTGACATACCATTCCGGGCTGCACTTACAGCTGCAAATACCCCGGATGGCTGTCCACTATAAACTACTGTATCATACTTAAGACTTATATCCTCAGCAAAAGTACTGCTGTTGATAAAAGTTACTATAGCAAGTATTACTAATAAAGAAACTATTATATACTTTTTAGAACTTAGCATTGCCCGGGGTCCTTGGAAATGGAATGACATCTCTAATATTCTTCATACCTGAGATATACATAAGAATTCTTTCAAAACCTAATCCAAACCCGGAGTGCGGAACTGTACCATATTTTCTAAGATCTAAAAACCAACTATATTTATCTAGATCCATTCCATCTGCTACCATACGTTCTTTTAGAACATCATATCTTTCTTCTCTTTGACTTCCACCGATTATTTCTCCTACTTCAGGGACTAAACAATCGACTGCTGCAACGGTTTCATCATCTTCATTGATACGCATATAAAAAGCTTTAATACCTTTTGGATAATCTGTTACTAAAACTGGTTTTTTAAAGTGGTTTTCAGTTAAATATCTTTCATGTTCGGTCTGTAAGTCCATACCCCACTTAACTGGGAACTCGAAGTCTTGTTCAGCTTCTTTTAAAATATCTATAGCTTTTGTATATGTAATTCTTGCAAAAGTAGAATCTATAATATTCTCTAAGGTTTCTTTTCTTCCCTTTTCAATATTATTATCAAAAAAATCCATTTCTTCTGCTGCTTCTTCTAAGGCATATTTAAACAAATATTTAATGAAATCCTCTATTACATCCATCATCTCTTCTAGATTACAAAAAGCCATTTCTGGTTCTATCATCCAGAATTCAGAAGCATGTCTGGTAGTATTTGAGTTTTCTGCCCTAAAGGTTGGCCCAAAAGTATAAACATCACCTAATGCAGTAGCCATTACTTCTGCTTCAAGTTGACCACTTACAGTTAGACCGCTCTGTTCACCAAAAAAGTCTTCTGTATAATCAATTTGACCTTTATCATCTTTAGGTAGGTTATCAAAATCAAGAGTTGTTACCTTAAACATTTCTCCTGCACCCTCTGCGTCACTTGCAGTAATAATTGGAGAATGAATATATTGAAAACCTTTATCTTGATAGTATTTATGAATAGCATTAGCTATTTTATTACGAAACCTGTTAACTGTACTAAAGGTTTTTGTTCTAGGTCTTAAATGAGCAATCTCTCTTAAAAATTCAAAGGTGTGCTTTTTTTTCTGAAGTATATAGTTATCAGGAGCTTCACCAACTAACTTAATCTCGTTAGCTTTCATTTCAATGCTTTGTTCACGATTTGGTACTTCTTCTAAATAACCTTGAATCCTTACACTACATCCTCGGTTTAATTCTTCTAAATCAAACTTTTCAGGATCTAAGATAACAATCTGTAAATTCTTAACTGAAGATCCATCATTAATTTCTAAAAAAGCAATATTTTTTGAAACTCTTTTAGTCTTTACCCAGCCTAGTACAATTACATCATCAAATGATTCAACATTACCTTGTAAAATATCCTTTATCTTTTCTTTCTTGAAATAATCCATTGTTTATTAAAAACCTCCTATTATCATTTAAAAAATTTATACAATTCCATATATATATTCTTGAATATTAGATAAATACCTTTTATAAATAACAAAAAAAATGGGATAAGTTATTATACTTATCCCATCCTTAAAAATCTTTAGTACCAAAGATCATCTTTGCTTGTAGATACTGCAAATACACCTTTATCAAAAAGAGCATCAACCTCTTTTCTAGTTCTAATTAATCCACCAGCAATAAAGGGTATATCAATTTCAACTGTGAGTTGATTTAAAAAATGAGGTGCCATAAGTCCAGGAAGAATTTCAACAGCATCAGGTCTTACTTTTTTAAGACTGTTAATCCCGTTTTTAATTGTACCAGAATCTAAAACAAATATTCTTTGGACTGTATATAGTCCTTCACTTTTGGCATGCTCTATTAAATTTTTATGAGTAGTTATTATTCCATCACAAAGTTTGTTTTCTGCTAAATAGTTTATTGCTTCTTTATCAGAGTTCATTCCTTTCATCAAATCAAGATGTAAGAATAACTTCTTATTTTGCCTTTTACATTTTTTTGCATATTCATCTAATTTAGTAAGTTTTGCATTCAGCAAAAAAACTCCTAAAACTTTACTATACAAAGCTTTATCAAGTCTTTTGTCATCACTAATGCCGGCAATAATATTAAAGTCTTCGAAATATTCTTCGAGACTTTTTCTCAATGGTTTAACCTCCCGTTTTTTCTTCTATATTTCGAGTTGCAACAATATCTACCCCTGTATCCAAGATATTTTCAATTAATACATCTCCAATTTTAATTGGGGCTTGAACTTCAACTTCAGCAATTACATCCATAGCTTTAAGTAATAAACTTTTTGGTATGGCTTTTTTAGTTTTTACTGGAACTAAAGGAAATTCACCATTATTAACTCGAATAGTTGTAGGTAGAATTCTAGTTGGGTTTTTATATTCATTAATGGCATACTCTTTTCCTGTAGGGCATTCATAGCCATACACATCTTTTATTTCATCATTTTCTATATCAACCGTAACTCTACATCCCTTTGGACAACCTGTGCATATTATATCATTTTTAGCCATTATTTTCACCCACCTTTTTTAGTTATTGATACTTTTATTTCATTCATCTTTTCATTTATCAAAGCCTTGGGTAGGTTTGCAGTTACCATTTCACCAGGCATAACAATTTTTTTCTTAAAACTTACTAAATTATTGTCACCATGCATAAAATTGATTTTTACATCTTCCATAGGTTTTTTTACTCTCATAAATATTTTAATAAACTTTTTGTCCTTTAACGTGTAATCTATTGTCTGTGGGACAGTATATGTTACATTTTGATCAGGTATTAGATTAATTTTATTTGCTCTCTTTTCTAAACTGTTGTTAATATAATCTACTGCAGATCGGCCTGCAATCTCTGCTTCCTCTGATACCCAGTCGACTAGATCATGGACATGTAGTACATTACCAGCAGCAAATACACCTCTGATATTAGTCTCCCGATTTTCGTTAACATATACCCCACCTGTTACAGGATGTAATTTTAGTCCCATTGATTTAGAAAGTTCATTTTCTGGTATTAAACCAACTGATAAAAGTAGGGTATCACAGTCAACCCACTCTTTTGAAGAATCTATAATATCTAAATTTTCATCTACTTGAGCTACTTCTACTCTTTTTATTCTTTTTTTTCCTTCAATTCTAGTTATTGTATGGCTTAATTTTAAAGGAATATCAAAATCATCTAAACACTGAACCTTGTTTCTTACAAGTCCAGAAGAGTACGGCATTATTTCCAGTACTGCCTTAACATTAGCACCTTCAAGTTTCATTCTTCTGGCCATAATTAGTCCAATATCACCTGAACCTAAGATTATTACTTCTTTACCAGGAAGATAGCCTTCAATATTTGTATATCGTTGAGCTGTACCTGCAGAAAAAATACCAGCTGGACGTTCACCGGGTATCTTTATATTTTCTCTAGTTCTTTCTCTACAGCCCATGGCTAAAATTACAGTCTTAGACTTTAATCTAAGAACACCATCTTTTTTATTTACAGCTGTTATAACTTTGTTTTCAGTAATATTTAAAACCATTGTTTCTGTCATAACTTCTATATTAGAACTTTTAAGTTTTTCTATAAACTGATGGGCATATTCCGGTCCGGTCAGTTCCTCATCAAAGTATTCTAAACCAAAACCATTGTGAATACACTGAGGTAAAATACCGCCAATATATTCATCACGTTCAATAATCAAGATATTATCAAGACCATTTTCCTCTGCTTTTAAAGCAGCTGCCATACCTGCAGGACCAGCACCAATAACTATCATATTATAGTTTTTCATTGCTGTCACCTACTTTATCTCTCTTTTTATTTAAGATCAGTTCTTTTGATCTTGTTTTTAATATATTTGAACCTGGACCCTTTTTGGTTACTTCTAATGGATCGATTTTAAGTTGCTCTGACAGTATTTCTAATACTCTTGGTCCACAGAAACCTGCCTGACATCTACCGGAAGTTGCTCTTGTTCTTCTTTTTATAGCATCTAATGTTTGGGCTGGTATAGGTCGATTAACTGCGTCTATTATTTCTCCTCTACTGACATGTTCACATCTACATATTATTTCACCATAATTTTTATCTTTGTTTATTATTTCCTGCCATTTATCAACCTTACCTTTTTCTTCATATTCATGGTAATGAGGATATTTTGGGTTTTTAAATTGAAAGTCTTTTTTCTCTTGTAATTCATGTTTTTGCTTTTCTTTTACCATGTTTATCACTTTATCTGCAATTGCTGGTGCTGAAGATAAACCAGGTGATTGAATTCCAATTAAATTTATCATTCCTTTAATATTTTTAGCATAATCAATATGAAAATCTTCTTTTGATAGTGATGCTCTAAGTCCTGAAAAAGATGTGATTACACCATTATTAGGTAAATTAGGTACAAGTTTTTTGGCATCAGACATTACTTCATCTAAACCCTCTTGTGTAGTAGACAAATCATCTTTTTTATCTATAACATTAGCATTAGGACCTATTAATAAATTACCGTGAACTGTTGGTAGAACTAAGATACCTTTTGATTTTTGAGTTGGCATTGGAAAAAGGGTATGGTTAATAAGACCACCATAAACTTTATCAAATAGATGATATTCCCCTTTTCTTGGAGTAATTTCAATCTTCTCACCTGCTAAATTAGCTATCTTATCAGCATATAGTCCAGCTGAATTTATTACAAAATCTGCCTCAATATCTCCCTTATTTGTTTTAACACCTTTAATAGTTTTATCTTCTATTATTAAATCAATAACTTCGGTTTCAAGTAAAACTTTAGCTCCATTAATTACAGCATTGTCTGCATATCCAATAGTTAATTCATAAGGAGATATTATAGCTGCCGAAGGTGCATACAAGGCGTATTTTGCATCCTTATTTAAGTTTGGTTCCATTTCTAGTAGTTCATCTCGCTTAATTATTTTTAAGCCTTTTAAACCATTTTTTTTACCGTTTTCTTTTTTTTCTTTCAGGTGCTTTAAATCCGATTCATTAAAACCAATAACAAGTGAACCATTTCTTTTAAAGGGAACATTTAAGTCTTCACAGATTTGATCAAAGTGAGGGTTAGACTCAACATTCATTTTTCCCTTTAAAGTATTAAAGTCAGCATTATATCCAGCATGAATTATACCTGAATTCCCTTTACTAGTGCCACAGGCAACATCTGATTTTTTATCAATTAATGTTACCTCAATCTTGTATTTAGATAGTTTCCTTGCAATTGCAGTTCCAATTACACCTGCCCCTATAATTAAAATTTTCAAAATATCATCATCTCCTTTAAGACCTTTTTATTTTTTGAGTATTTCTAAGGCCCTTAATGGATAGTTAGTTATGATTCCATCAACATTGAATTCAATCATCTTTTTTATGTCTTCTTTTTTATCAACAGTAAAGACATTTACTTTTATATTGTTTTTATGGCAGCTTTGGATAAGTTTATTGTCTACAGCTTTATAGTATAAATGTAGATACTTACTACCTAATCTTTTTGCATATTCCCACGGATTATATACTCTCGCATAAAACAAAGGCGCTGTTATAATTTTATTATTAATATTTTTTATAATATCTAATGAGTCATGATTAAAAGATGAAACAATAATTTTATTATTTAAGTCTAAACTCTCTAAAACTTTAACTACTTCTTTTTCAATATTATGGTTAAAGTTTACCATCTTTTTGATTTCGATATTTATAATTTTACTGCTTTTTAAAAGTTCAAGTGCTTCTTTTAAGTTTATAATTCGTTCTGCTTTAAACTTTGGATCAAAAAAACTACCAATATCATATTCTTTTAATTCCTTTAAAGTCATATCTTTTACAAATCCAAGCCCACTAGAAGTACGGTCTATTGTTTCATCATGTATAACCACTACTTCATTATCTGATGTTAACTGTAGATCTATTTCTACTCCTGTTGCTCCATCTTTAAGAGCTTGCAGCAGTGATGCTTTAGAATTTTCTGGTGCTGAACTTGATGAACCTCTATGAGCTATAATGTCTGTCATCTTATTTCACCTCTATAATAATTTTGATATATCTACAACTGATTCTACTACATGATCAGGGTTTATACTAGAACTTTCTAAATCACTTTTATTACTTTCACCGGTTAATACTAATATACTGTTTATGCCACCATTTATTGCCATCTTAATATCTGTATATAAACGATCTCCTACCATTGTAATATTTTCTTTAGGTGTATCATAATTATTAGAAATATAATTTATCATTAGTTCACTAGGTTTACCTACTACTATCGGCTCTTTTCCAGTTGAGGTTTTTAAAAGGTTAGTAATTGCCCCACAATCAGGCATTGATTTGCCCCCCTCTAAAGGACATACTTTATCTGGGTTTGTAGCATAGTATTTTACACCATTATTAATTAAATAGTGAGCATCCCATAATTTTTGATAGGTTAAAGTTGTATCAAATCCAACTGCTAAATAATCTACATTATCTCTATATTTTACTACATTAAAACCATAATTTTCAAAAACATCTTCTAAAGATTGAGTTCCAACTACATAAACATTCTTTTCATCTTTTTCTTTTATATCTTTTAAATAGGCGGCTGTTACTTCACCAGCATTTACAATTTTATCTTTTGTGGTTTCAATCCCTAATTTTTTCAACTTTAATTTATAATCATCAGAATTTTTGGATGAATTATTTGTTAAAAATATATATTCAATATTTTGATTATCCAATTTTTTTAATAGATCTTTTACTCCATCAATTAAATTATCTCCTAGATAAATCGTTCCATCCATATCAAATATAAATAATTTTGTATTATTAATTTTATTCATAATTTGTCTCCTTACATCTTATCGTATTGTCAAATGTTTTTCCTTGTTTATACCTTAAACCCTTTTCTTGCATATTAAGGATTTGGTTTAAAAGCTTGCCACCCCCTATTTTTTGGGTACAATATACCTAGCAAACAAAAAATTAAAGAAAGGTGTCAAAAATTAAGACTCAAATTATTAACTGACTTCTTGTTTGTATCAAGTTTCAGGAAAAAATTATTATTACATCTTTGTCCTTTTAACCTGCAAAAATATTACTCCCAAAGTCGATACACCAATTAGTAAAAAATGTCGCTATCTACAAGTAGATGAGTACCCATCTTTGAAACTTTTAAAAAGCTTAATTACAAAAAATTACTGCAAAATTATCAAAATATTAACGGCAAAGTACTTAAACCTATTAATCGACATAAAAATTCAAAAAACAAAGTACCCAATACTATTAAATGTCCTCATTGTAATGCAACCCATCAATATATCTATGATAACAATAGTGGTAAAGGACAGTTTCTCTGTAAAGTTTGTAATTTATCTTTTATTAAAGGACAAGTTTATCAAAAAGCTATATCTTTTAAATGTCCTTCTTGTGGGAAAACACTTTAATAAATTAAAGAACTAAAAAGCTTTAACATTCACAAGTGTAAAAAAGACTCCTGCTCTTTTTATCAGCATAATTTAGCTGTTATTACTAAAAAAAAAAATTACTTTTTACTTATAATCCTTATACTTTTAAACTTCATTATATCTACCGTGAATTTATTACTGATTATACTCCACTCAGTCACAAATCTCTCGTTATACCTAAAATTTATTCTTTTCCACATGTCTTAGGTTTAGTCTTAACCTATTATGCTAATTATGGACTCTCCGCTAGGAGGGTCGAAGCTATCATGAAAGATATTCACTGTATTGATATATCCCATCAAACTATACTTAACTATGCTGACGCTGTCAGTAAGTATATTAAACCCTATATTGATAATTATCCCTATCAACTCTCCAACTCTTTTTGTGGTGATGAAACCTATCTTAGAATCAAAGGAAAATGGCAGTATCTGTTTTTCTTCTTTGATGCTATTAAAGCTATCGAAGATACTTTGAAAAAAATCAAAAATATTGATGATCTCACCTTTGTTGTTGATCGGAATCCTATCTATTTATTAGCTCAACATTTCTTTGCTCAAAATGGAATTCATTTTGATATTAAACAGGTAATAATGATCACGTATCTAAAGTATACCTCCCTTTAAAACAGATTGTTGAAAGACTTTATCGCACTATTAAAAGAGAGTACAAAACTAAATATGATTCAAATCATCTGCTGGTTCTAAAGCTTTCATTATTTTATTTGTCGGTTATTCAAATTTCCTTAGACCACACTCAGCTCTTGAAAATTAAAGAGTACCAGTCATAATTCCAGAACTTAAAAACATATCTAATATGCCTGAGAAATGGATTGCTTTAATCTCCCATATTGAAAGTGTTAAAGCCCCTTAATTAGCATTTATATCTGTTTTTTAGCCCGAGATTTAAAAGCGGCGAAGCGAACCATTTACAAACTTAACCAGTAAAAGGGTAAAAATGTAACTGTGAGGTTTGGCTATTATTACCTTCCTTTATATCTACCTCCTTCACCTTCGATGTATTTAAAAAACCATTTTATCTGGTGTTTGTCAAGGATGATGCCTATTACTAAATTATTTTTCTTCTGTTTTGGTAATTTACTTCTTCTGTATTGTTTTTTTCATAGAACTTTTTACACTACATTAATGTTAAAACAATTTCACCAACTTAAAACTTGTTTATCACCCCCACGGTTTTAATAAACTGTCATCATAAAGACATTCTGCATAAAAAACAAAGATATATAAGAAATTAAAGCTGAGGTAATTGGAGTAACAATCCAACCAAGTCCAATGTTTCTTAAAACTGTTAAGTTAATATTACGCCCACCTTTTGCAAGACCAATACCTAATATCGCGCCAACTACAGCCTGTGAACTAGAAACAGGAACTAAAGGAAATGACGGTAAACCTACTGAGGTCATCCAAATCTTTAAGCTTTCAGATGCAAATAAAAAGAGTACTGTAGATGATGATAAAACTACTATCAAAGCTGCAATTGGAGAAATCTTATAAATACTTTGTCCAACTGTCATCATAACTTTTTTTGAATAAGTAAATACTCCAACTGAAATAGCAATACCTCCTAATAAAAACAATTGTTGGGTACTACTTAGTACAAAAAGGCCTCCAATACTTAATGGAGGAAAATTAATTGAGTTAGTAAAAACCCCCATTACATTTGCTATATTATTTGCTCCCAAACTATATGCTCCAAAAGCTCCTACAACAATCAAACTTATTCTGGTATACTTATCTATTTTTAATAGATGAATATTAAACTTAAAAAGTAATTTTTGTATTATTTTATAAAATATTACTGCAAACAATGCTGATAATATTGGACATAATACCCAGGTACTTACAATCTTACTTAAAACACTTAAATCAGTGTTTAAGCTTGCAAATATATTCCAACCTATAATAGCTCCAACTATTGATTGTGATGTAGAAACCGGTATACCTAAGTTTGTCATTCCAAAAACAGTTAAGGCTGCTGAAAGAGCAACAATAAAGGCACCAGGTAGTCTTGTGACTTTACCAAGTTCACCTAAGGTATGTGAAGCTCCGATTCCGCTGACAACAGCACCAATTATTACAAAAACACCTATTACGATTGCAGCAGTTTTAAACTTTACCATCTTTGTACCTACTGCAGTACCAAATAGGTTTGCAGCATCATTGGCACCTAAAGACCATCCTAAAAATAATCCACTTGACATAAATAATAGGGCACTAATCATTTTATCAACTCCAATATATTAGATTCTTCTTTTAATTGCAGCAACCGAAGCTATCTCGCTAATACTTTCTGCCCTATCAGAAATCTGAGCAATTTTTTCAACAAAGTATCTTAAATGAACTTTTTTACTAAAACTTTTAAGTTCATTTTCATTATTAAATATTTTGCGTTTAATTCTTTCTTCAATTTTATCTGCTTCGTGTTCGAAAAAATGTACTTTATTTACAAATTCATTTACCATCATAATATTTGTAAAGTATGCTCTTATACATTTTATTAACTGATCTACCGATTTACTTACCATTTCAATCAACACATCAAAATCATCTATTATATTATCTGGGATAAGTGGTTTTTCAATAGACAGTTGTACTAGTAATTTTTTAATATGATCAACAATATTATCTAAATTTTCTAGTAATGTTAAAACATCTCCTCTTGCTTCTGGTATTAACATGTACTTATACAGTTTATACTTGATCTCTTTTTGAAAATCATCAGCAGAATTTTCTAATTTTAATATTTCATCTAATGAATTCTCAAACTCTTCAAAGTTTTTCCTTATATAGTTTTTACTATCACGCTCAAATACTAAGTTGGAATTACTAACGACTTCTAAGTACTTATCAATATTATTTTCTAACTCTTGAGCATGATTAGAAAAAATGTTTTTCAAAACAATCTACCCCTTTTGAAATAAAAAATCCTATTCAATGCTAAAATTACCTACAGTTAGCCTGTAAGTTTTACATTAAATAGGTTCTCTTTTCTCTAACCTCAAATATTTTTTTTATAACTCTTAATTATATAATTCTTTTAAAGCAAAAATAATCCTTTTTAATTTTTAAAATAACTTAATTTTTTATTAATTCTCGAACAGCATTTACTACACTATATATATTGTCCTCTGGTGTATCTTTACTTATATTACAAAGATAAAGTGAAAAATTGTTTATCTTCATACCTTCAGTTGCATATTTTTTAACTCGCTCAATTATTTGATTAGGTTTTCCTCCATTTAATAGTTTAGCTCCAATACCAAAAGTTAAATCCATATCATTTTTTAAAACAAAATCAGTTATTTTAGTTAAATCAATTTTTTCTAAATCCGGATCCTGGACTCTAAGTATTTTTTTATCTGGTGAAGCTTTTAATTTAAGGTCTAAAAACCTATCTAGATCTTTTACATAGCTTTCACCCCACCAATTAACTACCCCTACATTTTTACCACAACTATTTTTTAACTTTATAATATATGGTAATACAAACTCCTCTATAAGATCTAAGGTTAAATTAGGTGGTAAAGCTAGTGCAATCTTCCAATCAGGGATAATATCTTTTTGATATTCAATCCAAGGTATTAAAATATTTTCAGTGATAATATTCATTAATTCATGAACTTCTTTCGGTTTTGTGTACATATCAATCACTAATCTTTCATAGCCGTATAAAGCTACAGCTAAACTAAATGGAGCACAAAACTGTAAAGGAGGAGTTTTATGTGTAGCCTCTTTAAATTCTTTTAAAGTATTAACAACAAAGTTCATTCTCCCATCTTTAACAATTTTTATATTTTTAAGTTTATTATAATCTTTAATTGAGTTTATCAAAAACTTTTTTTGGCTGGTTTGAGGAGAACTATCTTTAAAAAAGATTACTTCTTGTCCTGCTGCCTCTGCTTCAATATTATATATATCATAACCTAATCCTGGTTCACTAAACCCATATTTATTATAGATATCTAATATACCTTCAACTAATATTTTGCTATTTGTATACAATATTTTACCATCAATATTTTTAATTTTTAATACATGTTCATGCATTTGTGCTGTTACCTTTTTTTTCTCCATCCCCTTAAAAAAATCAAAACCTATTAAACACCCCCTTCCAGGGAGTATCTAATAGGTCTCTTTTCTCTACCTTGATATTCAATTATTTAATCTTAATTATAAATATTCTCTTTTTATATTCAAATTCTTCTTATATTTATAATTTTTAGACTTTAAATTATTAACCATTTAGTCATTAAATAATTCTGTATAGTCTTCCAATACAGTGTTAGCTTGTTCAGCTGCTTCGTCAGCTGCTGCATCAGGTGACATTGTATCTGTAAATGCTTTTTCAATAGCAGTATCTGTAATATCTCTTATTTCAACAAAGTTACCTAATAGTACACCATTAGATGCAGGAGTTGAAACACCACTTAGGATTTGTAAGAAAGCTGTTAGATAATTTGGATTATCAGTAAACCATTGATTATCCATTAACTGCTTAACAGCTGCATTAGTAGATGGGAAATATCCAGTATCTTTATGCCATTGAATTGTAACATCTGTTCTGTTTAAATATTTAAAGAATTCAACGACTGCTTGATATTCTTCATCTGGATGTCCCTGCATTACCCATAAGGATGCTCCACCGATAACAGAATTACCAATACCATAACCTTCAAATCTAGGTAAGAAGGTAGTTCCTACTTCAAAGTCAGCAGATTCTATTATTGAACTCAATGAAGAAGTTGACTGGATTAACATTGCAACTTCACCAGCTAAAAAATCTTGATTTGCTGAATATTCACGTCCACCATATGCAATTACATCTTTTTCTACTAAATCTGTCCAGGTAGATATTACATGCTTACCAAATTCACTATCAAGATATATTTCATCTGCTCTTGCTTCTCTACCATTGCCATTATTAGCATATGGTTGATTATGATAAGCAAACATCTGTTCCATTATCCAGGCTGGCCAACCAAAAGATAGTCCGTGATTAGCAGCACCACTGTCAATAAGTTTTAACCCTACATCTTCTACATCTTTCCAAGTTGTTGGAGGGCTATCAATACCTGCTTCTTCAAAAGCATCTTTGTTGTAATATAACATCGCTGTTGAAGAGTTAAAGGGCATTGAGTAAAGATCTCCATCTACACTATAATAACTTGATATTGGTTGAATTACACTACCAAAGTCTATTTGATCTCCAACTATTTCATAAACTGGCACAATTGCTTCACTATCTAACATAGTTTGAGTACCAACTTCATAAACTTGAATTATGTGTGGAGGATTACCAGATCTAACTGCTGAAATCCCTTGAGTTAATGTTTCTGCATAACTACCTGTAAACTGAGCAGTTACATTAATATCTGGATGAAGTTCATTAAATCCATCAACTATTCTTTCTACAGCTGCTGTACGACCACCACTCATAGCGTGCCAAAACTCTAGTTCAATAACATCTTGAGCTGAAGAGCTTACCGAACCAAAAACCAACAAACTTAATAATAAAACAGCAATCAGTAATTTTTTAGTCATTTTTTCTTTCAGGAGTATTTCCTGAAATTGACACCTCCTTATATTTTTTAAAACATGATTAAACTTGTTTTAAAAAATCACCTCCATTATGAAGAATTATTTATCTTGTTGTAGTGCAAATCCCTCTACTAAACTCTTTTGTAATGTTAGATAAACAATCAAGGGAGGAATTACTCCCATGATCAATGCTGCCATAACAACATTCCATTCTGGTTGAGCATCAGATGGAATAAGCATTTTTAATCCAATTTGTACAACCCGTACTTTTGCACTGTTTGTAGTTACCAATGGCCATAAGTATTGATTCCATACCCAGATAAATTCTATTGTAAAAAGAGCTACAATATTATTTTTTGACAATGGAACTAAAATTGACCACATAAATCTTAAAGGAGTTATTCCATCTATCAAACTAGCTTCAAGTAATGATTCAGGAATAGTTAGATAAAACTGTCTAAAAAGCAATACGCCTGTTGCACTTGCAAAAAATGGTATAGTTAGTGCATAGTAAGTATCTAACCAGTTTAATTTATCCATTAACTGGTAAGTTGGAACTATTCTTATCGGTAATGGTAACATGTGAGTAATTAAAATTATTATAAAAAATATATTTTTACCCTTAAAATCACCGAAGTATACAAAAGCAAATGCTGCACTTATAGAAAGTACAATTTTACCTAAAGCTGTTACTATAGATATAAATGCACTGTTAAATAATAATCTACCCATATTTGATTGATTCCATGCATCAGTATAGTTTTCAATCATATTATCTCCAAATCTTACTTTTGGTGGAGATGAATAAACTTGATTCATATCAAGAGTACTTACCATAAATGCATATAGAATTGGAAAAGAGATAATAAAAACAGCTATTATCAAAAATATATGTAAAAATATATTGTGAAATCTAAAATTAGACATGATATTTATCCCCTTTGTTTTTTATTGATAAAATACCTTTTCACCGGCATATCTAAATTGGAAGATAGTTATTCCAGCAACAATAACAAATAATATAATAGACTGTGCAGAAGCATAACCAGTTCTCATACTTAAAAATGCATCTCTAAACAACTTATATGTAACAATGTCGGTTGCTCTAGCTGGACCACCTTGTGTTAGAACATCAACAATACCAAATGTTAAAAAGAATACCTGTAATGTATTCATAATTAATAAGAAAAAGGTTATTGGTGATATTAAAGGAAATGTTATTCTCCAAAACTTAGTAAAATTATTTGCTCCATCAATTTCTGCAGCTTCAAGTAAGGAAGGAGAAACATTCTGCAAAGCAGCAATAAAGAAGATAACATTATAACCAATCATTCTCCAAGTAGAAGCAATTATAAGTAAGATAAATGCGGCAGTACCATTATTAATCCAATTAAATTCAAATCCAGTTATAAATTCTATATAATATGACATAACACCAACATTCGGATGTAAAAGCACACCCCAAATAGTACCCGCAAATGCAAATGAAAAAGCAAACGGCCAAATCATCAAAGTTTTATATATTTTTGCACCTCTTATGTTTTTATTTGTTAATACTGCTAATAAAAGCGAAATACTTATAGCAAGAAAAACTGTAATTGCAGTAAATGTTAAAGATCGCCCTAAACTATTCCAATAAGCATCAGAAGTCAATAATCTTGTGAAATTTTGAAATCCTGTAAATATTACTCTATTACCAAAAGGAGTGGTTCTATAAAAGCTTAAATACAAAGACTGTAGCGACGGATAAATGAGAAATACTCCAACAATTATTACAGATGGTGCTAACAAAATATAAGCTAGATATGTGTATTTTTTAGAAAACTTACTGTTCATAAAAATTCCTCCCATTATAAATTTAACACATAAAAACCTATTTAATGTATCATAACTTAATTAATTGCATTAAATAGGTCTTCATTTACTTTAATTTAGTCACTATATTTTAATTCTATAACCATTAGTTTTTTCCTCTATAAATATAGTATAATTATTAAATAATTTTTTAGTTATAATCTACAATAAACTGTTTATGGTAATGTAGAAATGTACAATAGGGTAATTTAAAAATGTACAGTTTGGCAAATAAAAAAAGCCCTTGCCAACATCCCAATAAATAATATAACCTCTAAGTATACTACCAAATATACAAGG
>Ga0306868_1000147_pt1 | contig 55430 bp, 42 predicted proteins | sample AntRauTorckE6832_FD_190411 | JGI IMG/M metagenome (GOLD analysis project Ga0306868, IMG submission 190411) | Saline lake microbial communities from Rauer Islands, Antarctica - Metagenome Torckler E6 #832 (v2) (version 2) | ecosystem: Environmental > Aquatic > Non-marine Saline and Alkaline >... | reverse complement strand
ACAAAAAGGCAGAACGTGCCGGACTTCGGGATGTTCACCAGCACTTTGATATGTTTGAAGGTATTTCTGAAGATCAATTATTGGATACCTACCACCATATCAACAAAGGACTTTGGGAAGAATATGGTCGGGGTGATATTGACCGGCATGAACTTCATCGCCGCCGCTTTTCAGAGACTCTAGGTGGACTTGGTCTGGATGAAGGGGTTCAGGAAGAGGCCGGGAAGGTATACATGAACTATTATCGGAATCATTGGGAATGGATTGATGGCGCCAAAGATGCCTATGATAAGATCGCCAAAAAATATGAAGTGGGCATTATTACCAATGGATTTGCTGAAACACAGCGACTCAAAATCGATCAGTTTCAACTCAGAGAGACAGCCAGACAGATTGTCATTTCGGAAGACGTGGGAGTGATGAAGCCTCATCCCAAAATATTTGATCACTCCACAGAATTAGCGGGAGTAAACCGGGATGAAATTCTCTACGTCGGCGATTCTTTTACCTCGGATGTGACCGGCGGTGCTAAAGCGGGATGGAAAGTAGCATGGTACACAAGAAGCCCCATCGAGCAAGGTTACAAATTAGCGGATCTTATCTTTGATGATTTTGCTGAGCTTCTGAAAGCCTTGGATGCCTGATTAGCCATGATTCATAGACATCCCACCCATCATGGAATATCCACGATAGATAAGTATCAAACCAATAATGATAGCGAAGTAGGTAGAAAAGGGGCGGAGCTTGGACCGCAGCTTCGGAGAGATAAAGCCCGGCGCTAGATTCAGCATTAACATGACGGGTAAGGTGCCCAATCCAAATAAAGCCATATAAATGGCGCTATGAAAAGTCGTTGATGTGATGAGTGCAGCAGCCAACGCAGTAACGACAAATCCACAAGGGAGAAAGCCGTTCAATAAACCTATAAAAAAAGGGGTGTAGGAAGAGTTTCTTTTATACAGGGATGAAATCTGGCGTGTAAGTTCGTTTGTAAAGCTGGTGTACCAAGACTTTACTTTGCTTGGAAGTTTTATATGGGGAAACAGGGCAAATATAATGATCAAGAAACCCAGAACTATAGAAAGCACATTCTGGTATCCTGCGATGGTTGCACCCAAGCCTAAAATTCCGAATAAAAATCCTAGGAAGGCATAGGTAAGAATTCGACCAAAGTTATAGATGATGCCTCGAAAAAACATGGATGCTTTAGAATGGTTCTTTCCGGGTATAGCTAAGGCGATAGGCCCACACATGCCTATGCAGTGGAAACTACCCAATAGACCCAAAGTAAATCCTGTCCAGAGCTCCATATTAATGCTTAGATGAAAATATTTTTCTCTTCGATGTATACCAGTGAGTCAGCTTCCCATTCCACAGTCAGCTTCCAGCGACCCTTCTCAAACTCGTCCACAGGGATGGTTTGAAGTCCTTCTTGGTTCAGGCTGAGTTTGTACTTCTTGTCCAGTTCCGGATTGTTGGGACGATAAAAAGTGACATGCCCGGATAGGGAATCGGATAAGATGTCGGTAGGGAAGATGAGTTTTATGGATACGGAAGGCTCATCAAATAATACCACTACGGGTTTGTCCAGGTTTTCGGCGCGCTGCTTTTTATCAATGGTTTGCTGATATTCTACGCCTTTTTCATAATGGTCGTTGGAAACAAGGTAGAAATCGAGGCTTATGAAATAGCTAACCATGCTGAGCGTACCGATGATAAAAATAACGACCGCCAGTACAATTCCAGATCCCCAATTAAATTTCTTTTTCATAGGTTAATTATTTTTGATGTTTGCCGGACCTAAAAATCCAGAGGTTACTGTTTCAAGCTTTTCACCACCTGAATAAACGCTGAATTTCACTTCAGTCTGCAGTCCGGTGAGTTGATCTTGAGGTAATTTCACTAAAAAACGACCTTCAGCAGAATTTTGAGAAGCCACGGATTCGATGCTGCCCAAAGAAATCATTTCCCCTTCCGGACTTTCCAGACGTAACTCAAAATCAATTTCTTCAAAGGTTTTATTCAATACTTTCAGATTGTAAATGTTGCTGTACATATTTCCCGGAAGTTCTTGGTAGAGTGTACCCGGCTCTCTAAAAATGGATGTTTCTGTATCAGGGCGCATACTGAGTAAAGTGATGAAAATAGTAAGCAGAATCAGGAGAATACCTGAATACCCGGCTACACGTGGAGTCAGAACTTTTTGCTCTCCCTCACGAATAGCATTTTCAGATGAGTAACGAATCAGCCCATGTGGTTTGTCAATTTTTTCCATCACGGAGTCACAAGCATCAATACAAGCTGTACAGTGCACGCATTCAAGCTGGGTTCCATTTCGGATGTCGATTCCCATCGGGCAGACCTTCACACATTGATAACAGTCGATGCAGTCACCAAAGGTTTCGTTAGCGCTAAAGCCCAAATCTTCCAGTGTGGCTTTTCGGTTTTCAAGCTGGTAGCGATCCTTTACACTGGCTCGGCTTTCGCCACGCTTGTAGTCGTACATAACGTTGATGGAGTTGTTATCCAACATCACGGACTGCATTCGTCCATAAGGACAAACAAAGTGGCAAACCTGTTCGCGCATGAAAGCAAAAACTCCGTAAAAAACTCCACTGAAAATAATCATAGAGCTTAGGCCTGCAATATGTTCAGAAGGAGGATCGGTGATGATTTCAAACAGCTGGTCGGGTCCGATGATGTATGCCAGAAACATATTTGAGATCAGGAAGGCAATCCCAAAAAAGACTCCGTGTTTGGTGCTCTTTTTCCAGACTTTGTTAAAATTCCATGGTTTGTTGTTGAGCCGGATTTGAGCAGCGGAATCACCTTCAATCCAGTACTCGATCCTGCGAAATACCAACTCCATAAAGATGGTTTGAGGGCAGGCCCACCCGCACCATAAGCGCCCAAATATAGTGGTAAAGAGTACAATGAAGAGAATAAAGGCCAGCATCCCAAAAACGAGCAGGTGTAAATCCTGAGGCCAGAATGCGACCCCAAAAATAACAAATTTCCGCTCTAAGATATTGAGCAGTAAAAGCGGATTCCCATTAATAGTTATAAACGGTCCGGAAAAGAAAAAAGCGAGCAATAACACAGCTACTACATTACGTGCGGTGTAATGCCTTCCACTGGGCTTTTTGGGAAAGATCCAATTTCGTTTACCTTCCTCACCAACGGTAGAAAGGTGATCACGAAACTGCTTTTTATCTATCCTTTTTTGTTCTTCTATTGATGCCATGTTTGCTTATTTCCAAGCCTCATAGTTATATCGGTAATTTATCGCTCTTCTATGATGATAATGTGAAGGCTTTGTGTAAGTGATAAGTAGTGAAGTAAGAAGGTGATGAAGTAGGCTTTAAAAATAGATTTAGCCTACTTATCACTCGTCACTTTATCACTCATTCACTCAATTGTACAAGGCTGAGCCCGATTCATGTCGGGTGCTTTGGCGCCCGCGGGTTCGGTTCCCTGAATGGAGGCAATGTAGCTAATCAAGCTTTGCACTTTATCGTTAGCCATAGGCGCTCCACTTCCGTAGGCAATCATCCCTTTATCCGGAAAGCCTTCTGTAATACTTATAGCCATCTCTTCTGCCGAACAGCCGTGAATCCAAAGCTCATCGGTTAGGTTAGGTCCCACAAGACCTTCTCCATTACTGCCATGACAGGTATAGCACAGGTTATTATTACTCATGAAGATTTCCTTTCCTTCAGCAATACGAGATTCATCATCCAGATATGCCCAGGTAAAGTCAGCTCCACCTTCTGGTCCGGCATCTCCGCCGCTGTTTAGGTTGTACTGCTCTTCAGCTGCGGCCATTTCCATTTCGTAGAGTTCTTCCTGAGAAGGTCCGCCCAGCATATAATAATACACCAGATATCCCACGCCCCAGGCAATGGTGAAGTAAAATAGCCATAACCACCAGGTTGGCATATGATTATCTAATTCGCGGATTCCATCGTACTCGTGGTCGAGCAGCAGGTCTTTTTCGTCGTCTAATACTTTCATTGCTCTGATTGGTTGTAGTTCATCTTGTCATCATCCAGCGGGAGGCGTGCGGCATCATCCCAATGATGCTTTCCTTTTTTGATGAGGTAAATCACCATGATTACGAAAAACGTGAAAAACAGTATGAGGGAAATGCTGGGGTAAATCCCAATGTCCTCAATAGCACGTAATACATTCTTATACATGATTAGTCCTCCTGTTGGGGTTTGAAGTTCGCCTGAATCCGATCACTCGAAGGGAGGTTTTCCCATGGATTTTCTTCGCCCTTGATATCAATTCCCAGTCGCTGCATATAAGCAATGATAGCAATGATCTCTTTATCGGAAGTAATTTGAATTCCGTCAATCTGGTCGAATCCATTGTCTTTGAGACTTTGGGTGATTGCTTCTGCTTGTGCTTCAAGATCCCGCACGGCGATATCTTCATAGCCTTCTACATAAGGGACACCTACACTTCGAAGTGCATTGATGCGATTCGGAATTGTTTCCTTATCCATATCTTGGGTAAAGAGCCAAGGATAGGCCGGCATGATGGAGCCCGGAGAAGTCGAAGTCGGGTCGTACATGTGGCGTACGTGCCAAGAATCCGGATACTTGCCGCCAATACGGTGTAAGTCAGGTCCGGTACGTTTTGATCCCCATAAATGTGGGTGATCATAGACAAACTCACCGGCTTTGGAATATTCACCATATCGTTCGGTTTCAGAACGGAAGGGGCGAATCATCTGTGAATGACAGTTATTACAGCCTTCGGAGATGTAAATGTCACGTCCTTCAATTTCCAGTGGTGTGTAAGGCTTCACACTGGCAATAGTTGGGACATTTGATTTCACTAGGGCTGTTGGTACGTATTCCACAATACCCCCGATCAAAATGACCACTAACACTAATACGGTCATCTGAAGCGGACGAGATTCAAGGCGTCGGTGCCAGCTTTCTTTATGTCCTTCAGCAGGATTAATGATGGGTTGTGCTTCGTCAACTTCAGCTGCTTCCAGAGAACCCTGGCGAGACGTTTTATAGATATTGTAGCTACCAATAGCGGCTCCAATTATAAATAAGGTTCCACCAACTGCACGCAAGGCGTACATCGGAATAATTTGAGTTACGGTTTCCAAGAAGTTTGGATACTGAAGAAGACCTTCAGTTGTGAACTGTTTCCACATTAAACTTTGAGTGATACCGCCCCAGTACAATGGGATCACGTAGAATACGGCGCCCATCGTTGCAAACCAGAAGTGGACGTTAGCCAGCTTCACAGAATACAACTTGGTTTTATAAATCTTCGGAGTGATGTAATACAACATCGCGAAGGTTAAGCCGCCATTCCAAAGCAGGGCACCGTTGTGCACGTGGCCGACAATATAATCGGAGTAGTGAGCAATGGCGTTTACGTTGGCGATGGAAAGCATCGGACCTTCGAAGGTCACCATCCCGTAGGCAGTCACTCCAACAACGAGAAACTTAAGTACAGGATCTTCACGAACCTTATCCCAGGCTCCGCGCAAGGTAAGTAAACCGTTCAGCATACCACCCCAGCTCGGTGCTATCAGCATCAAACTGAAAACCGTACCCAGTGCTTGTGCCCAACCGGGAAGAGCAGTGTAAAGCAAATGGTGAGGTCCGGCCCAAATATAAATGAAGATCAGCGACCAAAAGTGGACAATAGAGAGTCGATATGAGAAAATCGGCCGGTTTGCCGCTTTCGGGATGAAGTAATACATAATTCCCAAGAAGGGCGTGGTGAGGAAAAATGCTACCGCATTGTGACCATACCACCATTGTACCAAGGCATCCTGAACACCCGCATAAACCGGATAACTTTTAAGTAAAGTGGCAGGCATTTCAAAGGAGTTCACGATATGCAGAACCGCCACCGTCACAAAGGTAGCGAGGTAGAACCAAATGGCTACATAAAGGTGTTTTTCCCGGCGCTTGATGATCGTCATGATCATATTAATACCAAACACTACCCAAATTAAGGCAATGGCGATGTCAATGGGCCATTCCAGTTCAGCATATTCCTTACTGGTGTTGATACCGAAAGGAAGGGTTAGAACAGCTGATACAATGATGGATTGCCATCCCCAAAAATGGAGACTACTGAGTTTTTCACTCCACATAGAGGCTTTACAAAGCCGTGGAAGGGAATAATAGACTCCATAAAATATGGCATTCCCAGCAAAGGCGAAGATCACAGCATTGGTATGCAGCGGTCGCAGCCGGCCATAGGAAAGCTCCGGTATGAAGCCGAGGAAGTCCGGATATATTAGTTTTAAGGCAATAGTAAGCCCAACGATAAATCCGATTAAGCCCCAAAGAAGGGTAGCAATCCCGAACTTCCGGACTATTTCGTTATCGTAATGAAAGGTTTCTAGTGTTGATGACATTACTCATCCCGATTTTTTTGGTTAGTTGTTTGGTTCTTAGAATCTGTGTTGTCGAACAGAATGCGCATGGAGGGCGTGTACTGATCGTCAAACTGACCACTTTTTACTGCCCAGAAAAACAATCCCAGGAAGATGAGAGCGACCAATAAACTGAAGGCGATAAGCAGGTAAATTACTTCCATATCGCAAGCCCCAGCTTTTGCGCTTTAAAGCGCGTTGTTAAAAAGGTAAATACCATCACGCTGATGGAACTCAATGGCATCAGGATGGCTGCAACTAATGGAGACAAGTGCCCCGTAATTGCAAAGCCCAATCCGACCGTGTTATATAAAAGTGAAAGCACGAAACTCGCAATGATGATATTCATGCTTCCCTGTGAAAATTCGATGAAGCTATTTAATTTTTTAAGAGCATCGCCTTCCAGAATGGCATCGCAGGCAGGGGAAAAAGAACTGATGTCGTCGGAAAGGGCAATCCCAAAATCACTTTGCTTAAGGGCTCCGGCATCATTTAAGCCATCTCCAATCATGACGACTTTCTTATTGTCCTTCTGTAAGTCATGAATAAAATTTAGCTTTTCTTCTGGCGTCTTGTTGAAAAGGAGAGACTGATCGGCCTCAAAATATGCTTCAAACTCTGTTCGTTGTGTTTCGTTATCTCCGGAAATGAGGAACGTTTGAAAACGAGTTTTTAGGGTTGTGAGTAACTCAGAAATCCCATTTCTCAATCCCGCTTGAATACCAAAAAAGCCTTTGTATTCTCCGTTTATGGCAAGGTGAGTAGTTGAACCGCTAAAGTTTGGATCTGGGATATTTTCAGGATGAACGTCTCCTTTTTCTATCAGGAATGATCTTGAGCCGAGATAGATCTTAGCTCCCTCCACTTCTGCAAAAATTCCTTTACCAGATGATTCGTGAAAAGAAGTAATCTCAGCCCGGTCATTGCGAGGAGTATCCAAAGTTGAAACAGGGTTCATTAGGTTTTCGACAAAGCAACCTCCCTGACTTAGCCCGATTGCCATTGCAGGGAGATTGCTTCGGGATTTACTCACTTCGTTCGCCGAATCCCTCGCAATGACATCCTTTAAATAACTCGTCACTTTCCGGCTTAGTGGGTGGATGGAATTTTTGCAAGCCGATTTTACCCAAGACTGTTCTTGAGCAGAAAGCTCATCCTCGAAAAAATTAACCTCAGCAGAATCACTCTCCGTTAGTGTCCCCGTTTTATCAAAAACAATGGTAGTGGCTTTAGATAGGTTTTCCAGCAACAAGTGATTTTTGACAAATAATCCATTCAAAGAAAGCACATTCAGAGCCGAACCCAGTGTAAATGGAGTTGATAGAGCCAGCGCACAGGGACAAGCAATAATCAAAACGGCCGTAAAAACAGAGAGCGCCATTTCCATTCCGGCAGCCTTCAGCCAATACATTCCGGCCAAAGCTGAGATCCCCAAAACACCTACTGTGAAGTATGGACTGATCCGGTCGGCAAAACTGGTAAGTTTTAATTCTTTATTGGTATTGGTAAATGCTTCGTGATTCCAAAGCTTTGTAAGGTAGCTGTTCTCAACTTCTTGCTCGGTACGGAGTGCAGCAGAGGCTCCATTCAATTTAGCACCGGCATACACAAGCTCCCCTTGTATAACTTCTACTGGTTCTGATTCTCCGGTAATAAAGCTATAGTCCACAAAAGCTTTTTCAGAGAGAAGGATAGAATCACAAGGAACTAGCTCCTGATTTCGAAGGCGGATCTCCATGCCCGGCACCAATCGGTCTAAGGAAACTGATTTTTCAATTCCAGATGCATCAAAGGTATTAACCGCGATGGGCAGGTAGGATTTATAATCCCTGTCGAAAGAAAGACGATTAAAGGTTTTCTGCTGAACAAGTTTCCCAATCAACAAAAAGAAGATAAGTCCGGTAAAGGAATCCATATATCCGGTCCCTGTTCCCGTGACGATTTCATACACACTTCGGCTGAATAACGCGACAACCCCAATTGATATAGGAACGTCTAAATTAACTCCGCGCTGACTTAATGCTGCAAAGGCCGATTTCAAATAGTCACTGCTACTGTAAATCAAAACAGGGAGGGCGAGGATGATGTTGAGTGCCCCAAAGAAAATATGGAACTGCCCGCCCAATCCACTGTTGCCAACATCCAGGTAGTCCGGGAAGCTGAAGAGCATAATGTTTCCGAATGCAAATCCAGCCACCGCCAGTTTCATCCAAAGCGAACGGTTTTGGTGTGATTTTGATGATTTGGCATCCAGCTTATCTAAACGTATTTCCGGCTCATAGCCAATAGTCGTCAATTGTTCAACGACATCCCGCAAAGACGTTTCCTCAGTGCTTATTAATAAAGAAAGCTCGCGCTTCAGAAAATTCACGTTTGTTTGAAGGACCCCGGAATCAAGTTTCTGAAGATTTTCCAGCAACCACACGCACGATGTGCAGTGTATATTAGGGATGTATAAAGAAATAGAAATCTGTTCTGCATTTTGAAAATCAGCGATTCGGCGGATAACTTCCTCGTCTTCCAGATAATCGAACCGGGTTCTGGATTTTGAATTCCTTAGGTTGATTCCCGGGTTAGTCTCTAAGTCATAGTAGGAGCAGAGCCCACTTTCATCTAAAACTTGGAAGGCTGTCCTACAACCGATACAGCAGAAAAGTTTATTATCAAAATGTGCCGTCTCATCTTGGCATAGTTCACCACAGTGGTAGCAAATATTGGTTGATATTGTTGCTGTCGGTTTTGACATCATTTGAATGAAGGGACTCCATTAGAGAATTGCAACCGAAGGTTGAACCACTTCTGTGACATGCTTTTATCAATTTGTTCGAAGGTGGTATCGATAAGCCATTGTTCAATTTTTTTACGCTCAACTGCCCAGAATTCATGAAAGGGACAAGGCTCAATATGGCCACATCCTTCAATTCCCATAAAGCACTTATCGAAAAACTCGGTCCCGTCAATAGCCGCAATCACATCCATCATGGTAATGTCAGAGATGGGTTTGGAAAGGAAAACTCCGCCATTTAATCCTCGCCGTGATTGGAGGATCCCTGGGTTTTTGAGTTTGGCTAAAATCTGAGACAAATACGCAGTAGGGCAGTTCAGTGATTTTGAGAGTTCGGAAGCGGATATAGCATCTCCATCACCGGTATATTTTGAGATAGCAATAATGGCCGAAATGGCGTACTGAGCCCCTTGCGAGATTAACTTCATAGGATAGTCATTCTTAATTCTGATAATCTAATATCAATATTAGATTTTAGTGAGTTTTTAGTATAGAAGCAACAAAGCAGTGAATTTTAGATTGATTCAATTTAAGGTCAGAAGGTAATTTTCACGTTAAAAAGCACAGATTTGTGGGCTTTCAATCTTTAACTATATTAGACCAACCAATTAAAAAATCTTAGCTATGAAGAAACTCACCACTGCTTTTTTAGGGTGTATAATATTTGCTCTAACCTTATGTACAACAATAAATGGTTACGCACAGGACAATGCTCCATGGATCTATCTATTCGATGGAAAAACTTTAGAAGGCTGGGAGCAGAAAGGGGGAGAAGCTACCTATCGTGTAAGAAATGGATCTATTACTGGAATTACTGTTCCCGATACTCCTAATTCGTTTTTAGTAACCGAAGAAATGTATGATGATTTCATTCTTGAATTTCAGGTTAAGCTTTCCGCTAAAACAAATTCCGGCGTGCAAATACGGAGCAACAGTTATCCGGAATTTAATGATGGAAGAGTCCATGGGTATCAAGTTGAAATTGACCCTTCGAATCGTGCCTGGACGGGTGGTATTTATGATGAGGCTCGTCGTGGATGGTTGTTCCCCCTTGAAGGAATGCCGGAAGCGCAAAAGGCATATAAGCATACAGAGTGGAACAAGATTAGAGTAGAAGCAATCGGTGATACGATAAAGACTTGGGTTAATGAAATTCCCGTTTCGCATTTAGTGGACGACAGGACTCAGTCCGGATTTATTGGATTACAAGTGCACAGTATTGGTTCACTGGAAGAAAAAGGGATCAGGATTCAGTGGAAGGGTATTCGCATTATTACGGATAGCCCTCGAAGATTTGCCCGAAATACACCGGTTCAACCCAAAGACAATTATAACAAGCTTACGCACAGCCAAAAAGACTGGGGCTGGAATCTATTATATGATGGGGAATCTATAGATAATTGGAGAGGAGCCCGAAAGGCAGACTTCCCGGAATCTCCTGAGGGAAGAGGTTGGGATTACAAAAATGGAGTAATCAAAATTCATGAGTCAGGCGGACAAGAATCAGCCGATGCAGGCGATATCGTTACCAAAGCTTTATACAGTGATTTCGAGCTATGGGTAGATTTTAAAATTACCCCGGGAGCCAATAGTGGCATTAAATACTTTGTGGATGCGGACTTAAATAAAGGCGAAGGTTCTGCTATAGGACTTGAATATCAAATTCTGGATGATGAGCGACATCCCGATGCCAAGTTAGGGAACCATGAGGGGAGCCGGACACTCGCATCCCTATATGATTTAAAGAAAGCTCAGGGCAAAAGGCCCAGCCCGATGGGAGAGTGGAATCATGCGAAAATCATTTCCAAAGGAAATCATGTTGAGCACTGGTTGAATGGGAAGCGGGTGCTCCAATACAGACGAAACACCCCTCAATTTCAGCAACGCGTTGATGACAGTAAGTACAGTGTGTGGCCGGGTTTTGGGAAGTGGACGGAAGGAAATATCCTGCTGCAGGATCATGGGAATGAAGTATCATTCCGGAATATTTTTATCAAAAAATTATAGGGGTAGTTACCATGAGTAAGTTAGATCGAAGAACATTTTTAAAGAACACCGCAATTTCGGGAATAGGCGGAGCGATTGCGCTATCCTTTTCCGGAATTTTAAAAGGCTCTCCCAATGAGACGATTAATTTTGCGGTAGCCGGAGTGAGAAGTCGTGGCAAGGCACTTTCACAGGCTATAAATGAAAGTCCAAATACAAAGATAACCTGGTTCTGTGATGTGGATGATAATATCATTGCCGACCATAAAAAATTCCACCAAGAGCAGATCGGATACATTCCTAAGGTGGAGAAGGATTTCAGAAAGCTGGTTGAAAAGGAAGACATCGATGTGATAGCGATCGCCAGCCCCGAACACTGGCACGCGCCAATGGCCATCATGGCAATGGAAGCCGGAAAGCATGTGTATGTTGAAAAACCATGCAGCCATAATCCTCACGAAACCGAATTGTTGGTAAAAGCTCAGCAAAAGTATGGGAAGTTATGCCAGATGGGAAATCAGCAGCGGTCTTCGAGAACTTCACAACTCGCTATTAAGGAAATTGGAGAAGGTATCATCGGGGATGTGTATTATGGAAAAGCGTGGTATTCAAACACTCGCGGCTCTATAGGAAATGGAAACGTGATGCCTGCTCCGGATTATCTGGATTGGGACCTATGGCAAGGTCCGGCGCCAAGAGAAGAATATCGGGACAATGTTCATCCGTACAATTGGCACTGGTTCAAAAATTGGGGAACCGGTGAAATTCATAATAATGGAACGCATGAAATTGATATCTGCCGATGGGCGCTAGGGGTGAAATTTCCCACCCGAGCCACTTCAACAGGAGGAAGGCTTCATTTTAAAGGAGATGACTGGGAATATTATGATACCCAGAACGCGAGCTTTGAATTTGAAGACGGGAAAATGATTAGTTGGGAAGGCAAAAGTTGTAACGGCCAGCCTTTCTATGGAAGAGGGCGGGGTTCGTTGATTCATGGAACCGAAGGCTCAATTTTGTTAGACCGGCAAGGGTATTTGCTTTATGATTTAGGAGGAAAGCTGATCAAAGAAGAAAAAGAAAGTCAACCCGGCGCCACCAGCACGGCAGATACGATGGGATATGGGCAGCTTACAGTAAATCATATGGAAAATTTAGCTAATGCTATTCGAGAAGGTGAAAGCCTGACTGCCCCCATTGATGATGCAAGTATCTCAACACAAATTTGCCATTATGGAAATATAGCTCAAGAGACAGGGTCAAGTATTGATTTTAACCCTGAAAACGGAAAAATCATCAACAACCAAGAAGCTCAAAAACTCTGGAAAAGAGAATATGAAAAAGGGTGGGAGCCTGTGGTCTGATATTGTCCAAAAGATAACTTCTAAATTCACAGAATCATCATAATTACACCCGATTTTCTAGTTGTAAAATTATCAATGAGATTAGATATCTGAAGTTGTCATCCTGAGCGCTTGAAAAGTGATACTAAATACATTTGTTGAACGCGAAGGATCTCAACGTATAATACAAACGGACAATTTAGACTTTGAGATCCTTCGCGGAATACAATGCAACCCTAATTATGTATTTTAACCGCTCAGGATGACACCTTCAGAGATCTTATATCGAACTCACGTTGATAGCAAAATGAAAAATGAGGAGTCAGATGGAAAAGTATATTTCTGCAGATGAGGCGGTAAAAGTTATTAAATCGGGAGACCGGGTTTTTGTTCATGGAGTTTCGGCTACTCCGGTACAGCTAATACAGGCAATGACGGATCGGCATCAGGAATTGAAAGAGGTGGAGGTCATTCATCTCCACACTGAAGGTCCGGCGCCGTATGCTGACCCCGAATATAAAAACAGCTTTTTTGTAAACGCACTTTTTGTGGGAGCAAACGTCCGGAAGGCAATCAATGAAGGGAGAGGAGATTATATACCTGTCTTTTTGAGTGAAATACCCTACTTATTCAGGAATAATATCCTGCCGTTAGATGTAGCCCTTATTCATGTTTCTCCACCTGATAATCATGGATACTGCTCACTCGGGGTATCGGTAGATGTGGCCGTTTCCGCCGTTCAAACAGCGAAATATGTAATCGCTCAGGTAAACCCAAACATGCCAAGAACTCATGGAGATGGTCTAATTCATGTAAACGAGATCGATGCAATGGTTAAAGTTGATGATGCCTTGCCCGAACAGATTGTTCCCGAACCTAATGAAGCCGAACTCAAAATTGGGAAGCATTGTGCGGAATTGATCGACGATGGTGCGACGCTTCAGATGGGAATAGGAGCCATTCCGAATGCAGTGCTCAAAAGCCTTACAAACCATAAAGACCTTGGCGTTCATACGGAAATGTTTTCGGATGGTGTGATAGAATTAGTAGAAAAGGGAATCATCAACGGGAGGAAGAAGAAAATTCACCCCGGAAAAATTGTATCCGGTTTTGTGATGGGCTCTCGGAAGACCTATGATTTTATAGATGACAACCCTGCCGTGGCTATGCTTGATATCGCCTATATAAACGATACGGCTGTCATCCGCCGAAACCCAAAAGTAACGGCCATTAACAGTGCGGTGGAAGTAGATTTAACGGGACAGGTGTGTGCTGACTCTATAGGGACCTATCATTACTCGGGAGTGGGCGGGCAGATGGATTTTATTCGAGGAGCTTCACTTTCTCCCGGTGGTAAACCAATCATAGCCTTGCCTTCAACAACCAATAAAGGCATTAGCCGGATTGTACCCTTTTTGAAACAAGGTGCCGGCGTAGTTACCACAAGAGCTCACGTTCATTACGTGGTTACAGAATATGGAGTGGCGAACCTTTATGGCAAGAACTTGTGTCAGCGAGCCAAAGCGCTAACCGGAATTGCACATCCGGATCATAGGGAAGAGTTGGAGAAAGCGGTGGCAGAGCGGTTCAAAATGTAATGCGAAATTTTTAAATTAGCGACCTGAGGGATTTTCGCAGAATGGTTTTGCCCGGACTTCGTCCGACCGCTTCAGTAAAGAACCTGAACAGGGATGGGATGCTTCAGCGGTCTGACGATTACAAGGGACAAACAAGTTCATCATGCACAGTATTCATAAAAAGGTGGATATAGAGCGCCCCGTCAATCTGTTACCTACTTTACGCATTTTTCAAAGGCCAAAATTAAAGCCACTATAGCTTTCCGAAGAAACAACAAATTCAAATCAGTGATCATCCGCCCAATCTGTGTGATCCGTGTTCCATTCTTATTGTCGCCAAATTCCTCCTCTTTAGTTAGAGGCTTTTCTCAAATAATCGTACCTTTAGGCTTTCTGAAACCATAACGCTTCAATCACTCCATCGGAATGTCGCAAACATCGATTCAAGAACCCGAAGTAACGCTCGAATTGGCCGAAGAACATGGCTTAAACGCTGAAGAATATGAAATGATAAAATCCAAGCTGGGTCGGGCGCCGACTTTTACAGAATTGGGTGTCTATTCGGTGATGTGGAGTGAGCACTGTTCCTACAAAAACTCGATAATTGAGCTTAAGAAATTACCAAGCGAAGGCGAAAACCTATTGGTAGGAGCTGGTGAAGAAAATGCCGGACTGGTTGATTTAGGCGATGGACTTGGATGTGCATTCAAGATTGAAAGTCATAATCACCCTTCTGCTATTGAACCATATCAAGGAGCAGCGACCGGAGTTGGAGGAATTCATCGTGATATTTTCACCATGGGAGCCCGGCCTGTTGCCAGCTTGAATTCTCTGCGATTTGGATCGATGGAGAACCCACGCGTTCGTTATTTATTGGATGGAGTAGTTCGCGGAATTGGAGATTATGGAAACTCATTTGGCGTGCCTGTTATTGCCGGCGAAGTTTGTTTTGATGAAAGCTATGAAGGAAATCCGCTTGTCAATGCCATGAGTATTGGGTTGGTGAAAGAAGGTGAAACAGCTTCGGCAATTTCAAAAGGACTTGGGAATCCGGTCATCATCGTTGGTGCGAGTACCGGTCGGGATGGAATTCACGGAGCAACTTTTGCTTCCGAAGAGATTAGTGAAGAAAGTGAAGCCAAACGACCAAGCGTTCAGGTAGGAGATCCATTCACCGAAAAATTATTACTGGAAGCCAGTCTCGAAGTACTCCAAACCGGCGCCGTGATTGGTATGCAGGATATGGGAGCAGCCGGAATTGCTTGCTCTACCTCTGAGATGACGGCCAAAGGCGGGCAGGGAATGAAAATCGACTTGGATAAAGTGCCGGCTAGAGAAGATGGAATGACAGCTTATGAACTGCTTCTCTCTGAAAGTCAGGAGCGTATGCTGATTGTGGCTGAAAAAGGCCGCGAGCAGGATGTGATTGATGTGTATGAAAAATGGGATCTCCACGGTGTTGTTATTGGTGAAGTAGTAGACACTGAGAATGTGACTTATTGGAAAGATGGGGAAGTAAAGGGAGATATTCCTGCCGATCATTTGGTATTAGGCGGAGGTGCTCCTCAGTATATCCGTGAAACGAAAAAGCCGGCTTATCTTGATGAAGTACAGAATTTCGATATTGACTCGTTAGATCATCACGATAATTATTCCGAGACCGTAACACGGTTATTAGGCTCACCAAACATCGCTTCAAAACGATGGGTGCACGAGCAGTACGATACCATGGTTCGCACCAACACCGTAACAGGTCCCGGCGCTTCGGATTCTGGAGTTATTCGAATCAAAGGCACTAAAAAAGGATTAGTAGCTAAGACAGATTGCAATGGCCGCTATGTATACTTGAATCCCCGAAAAGGTGGACAGATCGCGGTTGCAGAATCAGCCCGAAATGTGGTGTGCTCGGGCGGAAAACCAATGGCGATTACGAATTGCCTGAACTTTGGAAATCCATATAAGCCGGAAGTGTACTGGACGTTTAAGGAAGCTTTAGGTGGAATGTCGGATGCGTGCCGTGCCCTGAATACACCGGTGACCGGCGGAAATGTGAGTTTCTATAACGAAAATCCAAACAGTGCTATTTTCCCTTCTCCGATCATCGGGATGCTGGGTGTAATCGAGGATGTAGAAAAACATGTCACGACACCCGGCTTCAAAAAAGAAGGCGATATTGTTCTGTACATCGGTGCTGACCGAAAAGGTTTAGGTGGGAGTGAATACTTGAAAGCAATCCACGACCTTACCACAGGCGATGCCCCTGAAATTGATTTGAATTTCGAAATGTCGCTTCAGGAAGCGCTGCTTACCGCTATCCAAACCGGACTGGTAACAGCTGCTCATGATATCTCAGATGGTGGACTTGCAATCACTCTTGCTGAGATGGCAATTTTCGGTAAAAAAGGAGCAGAGGTTTCTGTTGAAACATTGACCGGCTCCAAGCATGAAGTGTTGTTCAGTGAAGCTCAATCGGGAGTGGTAATTACCATTCCGGCTGCAGAATTACAGACTGCTAAATATCACTTTGAAAAAGCAGGAGTTCCAATGTTCGAACTTGGAGTAGTAAAAGGAGATTCACTGGAAATTAAAGACATGGTTTCTCTGAATATTACCGCTGCAGAAACGACTTATGAAAGTGCAATTCCAAAAGCGATGGAAGCTTAATCTGAATCAGTAGATCTCGAAATGCTGCCTTTTATTGGATATTGAGAAGGCGGCTAATTTTGGAATGGAGAATTCTTTTTCAAGAAATTCTCGGGGTGAAATGCCGATGACCTTCTTGAAGTCTTTAATCATGTGGCTTTGATCGAAGTAACCCATCTCATGTCCTGTTTCAGTGAGGGTGCTGTCAGAAAACATGATTTTGTTAAGTAAATAATTGAACCGGATCAGGTTGGTGTACTGTTTTGGGGTAAGTCCGGTAGCGTGTTTGAAATTCTTTTCCAGAGTAGATTTGTGCATTCCGAACGAATCACAAAAAGAAGAAATCGTTATCGAACCTTTCTGTTTAATAACTTTTGCCATAAAAGCAGAAGCGAGATGATTTTGTAACGGCTCTTTAGCTTGAGAAAAGAGCCAGCTATTTATCTTGCCCAAAATTTTTGGGACTGACGTCTTCTTCAATACTTCGGTCATAACCAAATCTGCTAATTCCGGTAAGATATGTTCCAATGGATAAGTTGCGTCTCGTAGTTCTGACAAACTAATTCCTGACAACTGCTGCACAGCTCCCGGTTTAAATTTCACCCCTAAAAGCTGGGTGAATGGTTTTTGGTACACTTTTACAGCCTTATTAAAAGAGGGTACAAGGCTACAGTATTCAACTAGATGTTGTGTGTCTTTTCTCTTATCACCTCTCAGATAGTTGCCATTGAGCATGAATATGGCATCCGTACTCCCCTCAGGTATGATGTAATCATAATCTTGTTTGAAGTCATCAGGGTGAAGGATGTTTGTCCAGTAGGATTCTACAAGATGCCTGACTTCTTTTGGGACGGGGTATTCTTTGTAATCCATGAAAAGTGAATGTTGTTCCTGTGAACGTGTACTTCAACGCTAAAAAGTGATAAATGTTAGCGAAAGAATCGTCCTTTTTACAACTAATCATCGTCTCAGATTATGTATGATCTTATTAACTGTTAATCAAACAAATAAAGATGCGTTATATCATACTTTTAACGGCGGTGGCTTTTGGAATGAATATGAATCTCCCAGCACAATCCGATATTTCTGAACTGGAAGCCAATCAATATTTTGATTTTTGGGTCGGGGAATGGGAATTATCATGGACAGATAATCAAGGAAATCCAGGTGCCGGTACAAACACGATAGAAAAAACACTGGACGATGTTGTTATCCAGGAAAACTTCGAAGCCACAGAGGGAAGGCTGGACGGTTACAAAGGGAGAAGTTTGTCAGTTTATAACCCTCAAAGACAGTCGTGGCATCAGGCCTGGGTTGATAATCAGGGCGGATATATTGATTTGAAAGGATCGGTTGAAGGTGATAAAAGAATTTTTCAGACGGGCGAAAGAGCAGGACCTCAGGGCGGTACAATTATAAACAGAATGGTCTTTTATGATATCAAAAAAGACTCATTTACCTGGGACTGGGAATCTTCGCAAGACGGCGGTGAAAGCTGGTCGGTAAACTGGCAAATTCAGTATATCCGAAAACAATACCAGGAATAGGAGCGACTTTTTAACGTGAGTTTGATATTAAATCACCCCTTGTTGTCACCCAGAGCGTTTATCAATTATAATTAGGGTTACATTGTATTTCGCGAAGGGTCTCAACGTTCGAAATACTCAATTGTATTATACATTGAGATCCTTCGCGTTAAACAAATGTGTTTAGTATGGCTTTTTATGCGCTCTGGATGACAATTTCAGATACCTTATCTCGAACTCACGTTTTAGGAACGAAAAACCGTGCTTTCCTCTTTTCTTGGGTGACTATTTATCAAGAAAAAAAAATGACATTATGGAAAACAAAATCGTACTTATAGTTGGCGGATCAGGCGGAATCGGAAGCGAAACAGCTAAGAAATTTGGCGATGCAGGAGCCAAGGTGGTTCTTGCTTCAAGAAATAAAGCGAAGGTCGAAAGCGTAGCTAAAGAAATTAATGATGCAGGAGGTGAGGCTTATGCCATTGAGGTGGATGCCACAGACCAAGCCTCCGTTGAGAAAATGGCTGAAGAGATTAGCAGTCAGCTTGGAAAAATAGACGTGCTTATCAATGCATTTGGTCAGGGTATCATCCAGCCCTTTTTGGATATTGATCCAAAAGATGCCAAAGAAATTATCGACACCAATGTGTACGGTACTTTTCTGGTCACTCAAACGGTGATGAAAAATATGAATGAAGACGAACCTACTTCGGTAGTCATGTTTCCCGGTACCATGGGTAAATATGTAATGAAGAATGCATCAGTTTACGCAGCTACAAAATTTGCCATTCAAGGATTTACCAAGGCACTGGTTGAAGAACAGCGTCGCGGTAAAACAAAATTCTCCCTGCTTTATTTAGGCGGAGTTGACACAGCTTTTTGGGATGACGATCGTGTAAATATGAAGGTCAAAAAAGACATGATGCTTACGCCCGATGAAGTAGCTGATGCCGTCTTTTATGCCGTAAATCAGCCTTCAGGTTCTGTAATGAATGAAGTAGTTATTCAGCCTGAAAGCCATCAGTTGGTGTAATTCATCAGCTACCGGATATTTGTTTAGCCCACCTCGCTCTGTTTGTTTAGTTCCGGTCCAGACAGCCTGTGTGGAAACGGATAATGGATAATCCTCGAAGGGTTCAAAACCCTTCGAGGGTTCGCATAATTGAGCCATTCTTCCTTATTAATTAAACATCACTTTAGCTGTAAAATGCTTTTCGTTCGTTCCGACGCAGAGCGTGCGGAACAAGGATAGGTTACTGAATGAGATTGAAGGCTTTTTGAGCTTGTTTACCTCGCTCCTGACGCTCTGCGTCGGAGCGCTCTGTTAGTACCATTCGAGCCCGGAGCGTATGAAACTAATACAGCCAATAGGATTTAACTGTCATTCAGCAACTGGACATTTAACCAGCATGGTTTTGTACGCCTTTTCTAAGATTTCTAATCCTTCATCAATTTGGTCTTGGGTGATGGTAAGTGGCGGACGGAAACGAACGGTGTTTGGTCCACAGGCTAAAATCATCAATCCGTTATTTATACATTCTTTGATGACAGCGTTCCGTGAATGGGTATCCGGTAAATCAATCGCACAAAAGAGGCCTTTACCTCTGGGATTCGTAAAATATTCGTGGTTATCAGAAAGAGCTTCTAAGCGGACTTGAAGATAATTACCAACCTTAGCTGCATTCTCAACAAGGTTTTCCTCTTCAATAATGTCGAGAATTCTCCCAAAGCGAACCATATCTACCAGATTACCACCCCATGTAGAATTAATACGTGATGAAACGTGGAAACAATTTGTTTCTACATCATCAACCCGGTTGGTTGCTAAAATACCGCATACCTGTGCTTTCTTTCCAAAGGCGAGGATGTCGGGCTTAACAAAATGTTCGTGAGCCCAAAACTTCCCGGTCATTCCCACTCCGGTTTGAACTTCATCATGAATTAGCAACGCATCATGCCGGTCTGCCAAATCCCTTAATGCCTGGTGAAATTCCGGACGGAAATGGCGGTCACCGCCTTCACCTTGAATGGGTTCAATCAGAATACAGGCGATGTCATCTTTAAACTGCTCGAAATATCGTTCTGCCTGGGCAATAGCCAATTGCTCTTGTTCCACAGTTGATTGGATATTTTCTTTGGTTGAGGGGAAAGTCATAGCCGGACTTATAACCCGTGGCCAGTCAAATTTCGGGAAATATTTCACTTTATTGGGAACCGTATTGGTAACTGAAAGGGTATATCCCGAGCGGCCGTGAAAAGCTTTTTCAAAATGAAGGACTTTATGGCCTCTTTCCTCACGATAACCCTTTTGAAAGTTTTTCTGCACTTTCCAGTCAAAGGCGACTTTCAGGGCATTTTCTACAGCCAGTGCACCGCCTGAGATGAAAAAGGAGTAAGGCATGTAATCAGGAATTCCGACTCGGTCGAAAGATTCCATGAACTCGGCCATGTCTTTTGTATAGATGTCAGAATTTGATGGCTTGTTAATGGCGACTCGCCCCAGCTTAGCCATGAAGTCATCATCGCCGGCAATTTTGGGGTGATTCATACCAAGTGGATTTGAGGCAAAGAATGTGAAGAAGTCCAGATATCGTTTTCCGGATTTGGAATCATACAGGTAGGCTCCTTCACTTTCTTCGAGATCAAGGACCATTTCATATCCATCGGTTAGCATATGCTTGCTTAAAACTGAACGCACTTCTTTTGGACTTATCGTCATTGTATCCGCCATCTGATCTTCATTTATAGATTACCTTTCATCTGAAGCTACCAAATACGGGCTAACGCCTCAATAGCGTTTAAATTCACTAAAGTTTGAAATGCAGTATTGGAAGGGGTTGCTCGTGCGAGTTCAGGCAATTAGATTAAAAAAATCACTATCACATGGAAATGCTATGAATAAGTCGGCAGAACTGTATATGTTCGGTAGGGAGTTGTAAAGGAGAACTTTTTAAAATTATCCTTCAAAAAATAGTCCATTAGTAATTGCATGCAAGTAATAGCAATATGAGATTTGGTTACCTATTCGTTCTGATGCTTTTCACAACAACTACTTTAGCTGCTCAGTCCAGTTCTATTTTACGGTTTGTTGTATCCGAAGAAGGTGGCCAGCCAATAGTAAGTGCTAATGTTCTGCTTTATGAAGGCGATGAGGAAGAGTATACCGATTACGGCGTAACAACCAGAGATGGCTTTGTGGAATTCAGGGGATTAAATGCCGGTACTTATCGGGTCCGGATTTCATTTGTGGGCTTTGAAACTTTTGAAGAATATTATGAAGTAGAACCCAGCGAAACCAAAGTATATCGCTTAATTCTGGAGGAGTCTGTTGGAGAGCTTGAAGTTCAGGTTATTGGAGAAGGAAATAGTACAGGTGGAGTGGGCATTACAAGAGTCCGCGCAGAAGATTTAAGCCGATTGCCATCTGCCAGCCTTGAAGGAGATTTAATGGCCTACATACAAACCATGCCGGGGGTAATCAGTACGGGCGATCAAGGTGGTGATCTATATATTAGAGGTGGAACACCGGCACAAAATCTGGTTCTGGTTGATAACATCCCGCTGATAAAACCCTTTCATATCTCAAACCTATTTTCAGCCTTTCCGGAAAAAGCCGTCAATGATGTTCAAATAATGGCGGGGGGATTTGATAACCGATATATGAGTTCTACCTCTGCAGTGATAGATGTGAATTTGAAAACGGGGAATTTTAATCAGGCAGGCGGAAGTGCTTCATTCAGTCCTTATATGTCTACCGTGTTTGTTGAAAGTCCTCTCGTAAATGGAAAATCTTCCTTGGTATTGAGTGGGCGGAAATCTACGATCAATGAATTTTCCGGATACTTAGGTACAGAAAAGCAAGAGATGGAATTTTATGATGTGATTGCTCGGTACACCCTTCAGGGCGAGCAATTCAATTGTAGCGCCAGTATGATTATTACCGGTGATGAAGGAAAAATCAACGAGACTCGAAATCAAACCCTCAGCTGGTATAACACCGGAGCCGGATTGCGTTGCTTCGGTTTTGATGAGACGTTTGATCATCCGTTTGAAGTTTCGATGGGGTTTTCAAATTTCAATAATTCAGAGGGAAGTGCACTCGTCACTGAACGATATGCCGATGTAACTCAGGGATACCTTAGAATGGACATGCAGGAAGAGTTGCTCAATCTACGCGTAGATTATGGCATTAACATTTTGATGCAGGGTTATAAAGCCCGGGCTGATGAACGGTTCACAACTACAGACGACGGCGTTGATATCATTGATGGGGTGGTTCAGTTATATACTAAAACCAAGTGGCAGCCCAATCGTTGGCTCGCAGTAGAACCGGGAATTGGAACTCAGTTTGCCTCCGAAAGTAAAGCAACTTTTGAACCGCGGGTGCGAGTTCAATACAATCCTTTAAAAAATAACAGAATGGAGTTGAGTCTGGCTACAGGGTTATATGCCCAGACTATGGAAGGAATTACAGACCAAAGGGATGCCGGCTCTACATTTACTATTTACCGGGCAACCAGAAGAAATGAGCCGCTGCCTTCTGCTTTTCATGCTATTGTAAGTGCTCAAAACAGGATAGGCAGATACTGGACAACCAATGTTGAAGCCTACTATAAAGATCATAAAAATACACCCGTACCGCTTTGGACTCAGGAGACAGGAGTAGAAACGGAAATTATTTTGGCAGATGGCGAGACCTATGGGATGGATTTCAGATTGGAATTCAATAACGGCCCTCTGTTTTGGTATGCCGGCTATGGGCTTGGGAAAGTAGAATACAGTGCCGTAGGTAATAATTTAGGGGAGTGGCTGGGTAACGAAGTTATAAGTTATACCCCGGCGCACGATCAGAGGCATAAATTCAACACATACATAAACTATAATCTTAAAGGCACCACCTTAAGTGCTGGGTGGGAATTTGGAAGCGGGTTACCCTACACCCAGATATATGCCACCGATCTGCGCTTGAATATTCCAGATCAGAATCCCATCAGAGATCCGGGTATAGCAGATGCTTATTACGATGAGCCTTACACCGAGCGTTTACCCGTCTATCACCGGTTAGATGTTTCAGTAAAACGGTTTTTTGAAATTAATCCGAGGTTTGAAATTGGGACTGAGATTGGAGCCATCAATGTTTATGACCGAACCAATGTGTTTTATCTGGATGTAGTAGAATTTGAAGTGGTAAATCAGTCTCGGTTTTTACCCTATGCGTCGGTGAGCCTGAATTTAGACTGATAAAGTTACAAGAAGATGAGAAAACGTAAAGAAACATCATTTTGTGTAGTATTGACAATGTTACTGCTCGTAACACTATCAGCCTGTGATACTAGCATTGAACCCATGGTTGACAAAGGTAAAGCTTACTCTATTTACGGGCCCTTGGATATACAGAAAACACCAAACTACATAAGAATACACGATACCAATGACTTGTTAAACCCAGATCTGACTAAAGATTTAGGGGTTCATGTTACCATGACAAATTTGAACACCGGCGTTTCTCAATTATTGAATGATGAAGTCAGAATTTTTGACAGCTTATATACCCACAATTTTGAGATTCCAGATTCTATTGAATACGATACTAAGTATAAATTTTTGTTAGAAGATGAAGATGGATATCGGGATAGTTTAATTTCAGTAACAACAAAAGAAACTGAGTTGACTATTATTCAGGATTCTGTGTCATGTGGGGAACTTTTCATGCTCAGGTTTACAGACATCGATCTTGATGCCGGAGAACGTATCCAAACCGAGGTGGGGATAAAAGTTGGAGTTGCATGGATGTACACAAAACGTCCGGCCAATTTACAAGACTACAACAGTGCAACAAATACCTTAATCCTGGGCTGGAGTCCAAACTATGTGTCTGAACTCATCTATGGTCCTTTTGATTGGGTAAGTTGCAGAACGTTTTCGAGTGATAAAATAAGGTTCAGCTTTACCCATATTGGTTACATGGAAGAGGCTTCATTTAATAGCCCAAATGAAATAGAATTCGATCAGCTTTATACGCCTAACCAAGTAGTTCTGAGTAAATATATGGGAGACACTGAAGTCACTATTGACTCATCGGTATTTAATTAGAAAGCTTTACCAGCTACCTTAGCTAAATTCTTAAATTCACAAATAGTTTTACTCTCCTTAAATAGTTTATGATTCCCATTTTTTACATTTTTGAACTCTAAGGCTACATTGAGTCAGAAAAGAAAAAGGACTAAAAAGGAACATGAAGGCAGCTGTTTACGGGTTGATATTGTTGATGGCTGTGCTTGGTATTTCAGGCTGTGACAGCCCTATTGAGCCTATCGTTGATAAAGGGAAAGCTTATTCCATTTATGGTCTACTAAATATGTTGGATACTCCAAATTACATCCGTGTACACGATACGAATGATTTGTTGAATACCATCGCCACCAAAGATTTAGGAGCTAACATTACCCTCACAAATTTAAATACGGGAGCCTCACAATTACTTGAAGATGAGTTCAGGATTTTTGATAGCCTGTACACCCATAACTTCAGAATTCAAGACTCCATAAACTTTGATACCCGTTATAAAATTTCGTTAGAAGATGAAGATGGTTTCAGGGATAGCTTGATTACCGTCACCCCAAAGAAGAGTCGTGTTACACTCTCAAAAGACCTGGTGCATTGTGATGAAGTCTTCCAAATTAGATTCACAAATATTGATCTTGAAGCTGGAGAAGAACTGGAAATTGAAGTAGGCATGCAACTGGGAACCCAATGGTTTTGGACTCAAAGAAACAGCACAATAGAATACGACGCTGAAACAGAGGTATTGGAAGCGAGGTGGACGCCAATTGGAGTTTCAGCTACTCTTTTCGGTGAATTACAGGGTGGAGTTTTAGCGTACCCACAATGTGTAGAACTTGATAATTCAAAAATTAGAGTCAGATACACCCATATTGGGTTCATTGAAGATATTGGGGATTCAACAGCTCAGGACATACAAGGTCCGGAAGGACAAACGTATTTCCGGAAAATTGTTCTAAGCTACTACAGTGGAGAAAAAGAATTGTTCTTTAAAGACACCGCTAAATCGCCTGATATCCCACTTTCTCAACAATAACAAGCTACCTGATTTACTTGTTGAGTTACCTCAAATAAGAATTAAGGGCAGAAGCCTTTGGGGATACTCACCATTTCAGAAAAGGACTCATATTCCACCAATACTTTAGCTTCCAGGGTAGGATTATTTCTAAAGCTGCCTTCAACTCCAAGCTGAACTTCACGCTCTCGGAATTGGAAGAAATACTTGATCCTGAAGTCTTCTTCCGCCTAAACCGGCAATTTATTACCAGTGTAAATGCGGTCAAAGATCTGGAACCTTATTTTAAGGGTCAGGTTACCGTAAACCTTTTACCTCCGGTTGAGGAAGAAATTATAATCAGCAGAAATAAAACCCCCGAACTGAAAGATTGGCTCGGGGTTTAGTCAAGAATTCCTAAAATTCTTCAATCGTTTTTCGGATTATTGCCACGCACTCCATAAGCTGGTCTTCAGTCATGACAAGGGGAGGAGCAAACCGAATGATGTTACCGTGAGTAGGTTTTGCGAGTAATCCATTCTCCTTTAAAGCCACACAAAATTTCCAAGCTGTATCGCTTTCCGGGCTGTCATTTATAATAACCGCATTGAGCAACCCTTTTCCGCGGACTTTAACGAATAGTGAAAACTCATCTACCAATTTCTGCATCTCACTTCTGAAAAGCTTCCCAAGTGTGCGGGCATTTTGTGACAGGTTTTCTTTTTTGACAACATCCAACGCCGCCATGGCTACTTTACAAGCCAGCGGATTGCCTCCATAGGTTGAGCCATGCTGACCGGGTTTTATGACTTCCATAATATGATCATCAGCTAAAACCGCTGAAACCGGATAAGCCCCTCCTGAAAGAGCTTTCCCCAAAATAAGAATATCAGGCTTGGTGTACGTTTCTTGTCGCTCACAATGGTTTTGGCAAGAACAATCTCCACAAACCGCCAGCAAGCTTCCCGTTCTGGCGATACCCGTTTGGATTTCATCAGCCATAAAAAGCACGTTTTGCTCTTTACAAAGGGCGGCTGCTTTAGAAATGTATCCTTCGTCGGGAACTACAACACCGGCCTCACCTTGAATAGGTTCAGCTAAAAGCCCGGCAACATTTGGATTTTGAAGTGCTTCTTGAAGTGCATCAATATCATTATATGGAATTTTGATAAAGCCGGGAGTGTAAGGCCCAAAATTCTTGCGCGCATCAGGATCATTCGAAAAAGAAATGACGGTGGTAGTACGCCCATGGAAATTATTTTCTAGGACAATGATTTGTGCTTCCTGCTCGGCAATCCCTTTTTTCTCATAAGCCCATTTACGGCAAATTTTAATAGCAGTCTCAACAGCCTCAGCTCCGGTATTCATGGGAAGAACTTTCTCAAACCCAAAGTACTCGGTTACATATTTTTCGTACTCACCCAGTACATTATTATAGAATGCTCTTGAAGTGAGGCTTAATGTATTAGCCTGATCCGTAAGCGCTTTAATAATTTCAGGGTGGCTGTGTCCCTGATTTACGGCAGAATAGGCCGAAAGGAAATCATAATACTTGTTTCCCTCCGGGTCCCAAACATAAACGCCTTTTCCTTTTGAAAGGACTACGGGCAGTGGGTGATAATTATGGGCGCCAAATTTGTTTTCCAGCTCAATAGCTTGCTTACTTTCAGTCATATAAAATGGTTTATTCAATTTTCTTTGAAACTACTAAATCATTAGCTGAAAGATTAATGAGAAATCGAAAAAATAGCTTGATATCGGTAGGATATTAGTTGTATATTTGTTGCTCAACATCGCGGGGTGGAGCAGCTGGTAGCTCGTCGGGCTCATAACCCGAAGGTCACAGGTTCGAATCCTGTCCCCGCCACTTTAAAAGCCTTCTGATTAAGTTCAGAAGGCTTTTTTTATTTCTTGCCCTACCCGCTCAATTCGGCGACACTTCCCAGAATTTTTATAAGACAAGATTCTCTACGCTCAAAAAAAATAGTATTGGATAGTTTTGGCGCGCCAAATGTATAGTTGATGCAGATATTGTGAATGTTCACTTAGAAAAAAATGGTTCTTAATACAACTTAAGTAACTAGGTATAGGTCTGACACTCATATTATATAATCAGCTTATTGACTTCTTTTTTACAATTAATGAGATATTATTATCTCTATTAGTAGAGAATGGAATTTCAAAAAATGAATTTAATATTCTTTGAAATGGATAGAAGTTGATTATTTTTAATAGTGGTTTTGGACAGTAAATATGATTTTAGAAGCAAAGCACTGATTCCATGCTAAAAAATACATTCATCATATCATTAATATTCTTTTTAAACTCTTTTCTGGCACAGGGAGCGAATGAAGAATTATATTTGGGAAGCCTTTCAATAAATCTCCAATCTTCTCTTTCAGATCAAAATAGTATGTTGGCAGCAAATGCCGGCCCAGACACTTCAAAGCTAAACCAGTCTGCTGTTGATTCTGCCAAAGAATTGATCAGTCAAATAAAGTTATGGCAAGAACCTGATTTCAGATTAAGTCAACAGCTTATTAAAATAGTAACCAAGAATAAGCTAAAGGATTACTACGAAGAAGCGAGTAAAGGCTATTTTTCTGGACTTTCGGGTAATTTTTTTGATACAGAAATTAAAGAAAGCCTTTATAAAGAGCTGACCTACCTTGAACCTATAATTGGGGCAAAAGAAAGGAAAAAATTAGACGAGTTGGTAAGCAACTCGAACCCGGAGATATTCAGGTATCTGACTCAATTTTGGGAAAACAAAAGCCTATCGCCTTCTGACGATTACAATGAACGTCTTTTGGAGCATTGGGAACGAGTTAATTATGTGTCAGAAAACTTTAATACGAATCGCAGAATAGAATTTGATGACAGGGGGAAAATCTACCTGCGTTTTGGTAACCCCGTAAAGAAAAGAAATGGCTATTTGATGTATAACCCTGCCTTTGCTTCTTTCATATTATCAACTAGGATGCAGGATGGGAGAGGTGGCGACTCTAACCCGGTTGAAAGTTCAAATAATACCACTTCCTATTTGAATACATTATATAGAGTTAGAGAGTATCACCAATACCCGGCATATGAAATTTGGCTGTATGAAGATTTGTCCACCAGAGAAGAGCGGGTCATCTATTTGTTTGGTAATAATTTTGGCGGGCAGGAAATGGAGTTAAAAAGATCAGTGGATGACTTTATTCCCTCAGCAGCATACAGCATGACCAATAGAAATATTGCAGGAAATATGTCAATTGGTCAGTCTATATCGGGAGGATCCGGTGGTTCTGATGATAATTCGGATTCTGAAGAAAGCACAGAAAGAGAACGTACTTCTTTGAGTTTTGAGACGAACCAGGATGTAGGGCAGTCTGAGATAGTTTCGCCCGCAGTTGTTCTTCAGTTGATGTATTATCGCCAACTTGCAAGTTTAGATATCTTTTTCAGCGGTCAGTACGATCAGATGATGAATCGTTACATGGATGTATCAACCCCGATGTCAAGATCTTTAGCACGTCAGTTCCAGCAGACAAACACTGCTAAACTATTAACAATCCAGGCGAAGGCTCCGGAAGAAAATTCCAGCAACAGCAACTTTATATATAACCTGGCACCTGATGCTTATAGTTACCAGTTCTACGATTCAAATAATGATCCATATTATAGGGTCTATTTTACCGGGAAGTCAGAAGAGGCTATAGCATTTGATGCTCTAAAAAAAGGTAATGGCCTTGAAAGTATTATTCCTTCTAATTATGAGCTCATCCACACGGTGCGGTCAATGGCTGGTGAAATTGATATAAGCCATAGTGTAACTAAAGAGGCAGACATAGTGGAGTCTCAATCCAATAACTCATTCTCTAATTATATTGATTTATCAGCCTCTTTGGGTGACGATGTTATAAAAGTCTACTCGGAACTTCACAGGAAATTGGATGAGGATGAAACGAATATAGATCAAAACTCTACACTCAAAACGTCCTTGGTTGGAGCGGGTTCTTCAAAAGTGGACATTGAGCCTACTGAGGCAAAGGAAGATTTATTTTCATCTGACGTTATTGTGGGCTATCATAAGGAGGGAAGTGAAACATTCAATAATTTCCTTGTAAGTCATGATAGAATTATTCCAAAAGGAAAAAATTTGATAATTTATTATGAAGCTTATAACATACCACTGGATACCGATGGCTATTATCGGTACAATTTAACTAGCAAAATAAGTAAGGACAGAAATTTTCTAGGAAAAATATTCCAATTCAGGAAGGATAACGAGAATTCAATTACAATAAACAATGCCAGTGAAAGCTCAAGATTTACACAATTGCTTGAAATTCAATCTGCGGAATTTGTTGAAGGTGAATATATTCTTGAAATAGAGTTATCCAATCCAGACTCTGAAGAAGTATTACACAGAAAAGAAATTAAATTAACAATTGAATAGTAATTAAGTTGCTCACGAAAAAGAACTTTTACGTTGGAAAGGCTTTTAAACTTAGCATTACTATGCCAACTCTTAAGTGATATAGAAATATTAATTGACTGTTTTATTTGTGACAATTTTTTCATTATTTGAAGACTTCAATATGTGAAGACATTTTTGAGGCTTAAATAGTGTTAAATCAAAATACCAATAACAAAACCATAAACTAATCTGAGGTTACGTATGTATAAAAAGTTACTAACCGTATTAAGTATGGTCCTCTTGACTTCATCATTAGCATTTGCTCAGACAGGTGCTCTTGAAGGACAAGTAACGGACGCTGTAACAGGCGAGACGTTAGTTGGGGCCAATGTAATTATAACTGAATTGACACGAGGTACTCCGAGTGACGTTAACGGAAACTATCGTATCACTAACATACCTGAAGGAACATATACTGTTACTGTAACATATGTGGGATTCCAGGATTTCGAAGAAACTGTAGAAATCAATGCCGGACAAACAACCGTGCTTGATATCGCTCTTGAAGCAGGTGCAGTTGGCTTGGACGAATTGGTTGTTTCCGGTTATGCCGTGCAAACCAAACGTGAGCTAACAGGATCTATTTCAAGTATCAGTGCTTCTGAACTTGAAGATGTTTCTATTCAAAGTACGGAAGGACTTCTACAGGGTCGCGCAGCCGGTGTAAACGTTACAACCACATCTGGTAACCCGGGTGGAGCTTTCCGCGTAAATATTCGTGGTAACGGTTCTGTTAACGCCGCTACTCAACCTCTTTACATCATTGATGGTGTACAGATCTCCTTCTCACAGCAATCTTCTCAAGCTAGTACCTCTGCATTGAATGCATTGAATCCTAGTGATATTGAGTCTATTGAAGTACTTAAAGATGCGGCTTCTGCTGCTATCTACGGTGCTCAGGCTGCTGCCGGTGTAGTAATTATTACTACGAAAGGTGGACGTCGCGGTGATACCAGAGTTACAGCCCGTGCTGAGACCGGTGTTCGTACTCTTGCAAGAAACGTAGACTACATTACTTCTGATCAGTATGTGCGTTACCTCGCTGAAGGTGGTGCTCTGAATGACAGAACGAATGGAATTGATCAGGTTGTTGACAGTGATATTTCTGCTTACGAAACGGCTGAGAAAAATTTCCTATTAGGTTTCTTTGGAGAAGATCCGGACCGACCAGGCGAACTTGCTAATACTGACTGGCAGGATTTCATCTTTGCTGACGGTGTTACTCAAAAATATTCTGTTTCCGCTTCTGGTGGTGACGAGGCCACAACATTCTACCTTTCTGGTGGATATGAAGACACAGAAGGTACTGCCTTCAATAGTGACTTTACTCGTTTGAACTTGAGAACCAACATTGATCATTCTATTACTGATCGATTCAGAACTTCTCTAAGAGCGAATCTATCTCGTTCAACACAAACTGGTGTATGTCAGGATGGTAACTTTATTAACTGTCCTCCATCACAGGCGATGTTTGAAGCCCCTATGAGTTTCCCATATTTAGCCAATGGTGAGTACAACCCGCAAACTCGTTTTGGACTTGCTAATAACCCGGCTGTTCAAAAGAATGAAGTTGACCGTGTTAACGAAGTAATCCAGATTATTACAAACTTAAATTTAACCTATCGTGCAAGTGACTGGTTAACATTCAATGGTTTAGTTGGTGTTGATTACCGAAATACACAGGATGAGCAATACAGATCAGCTGTTGCATCTGCTGCTACCGGTGGTTTTGTATTCTTCGCAAACAGAAACGTGAAAAACTTCAATACGAACTTGGTGGCTAACATGCGCCAAACGTTTGATGGTATTCACAACCTTTCCGGTTTAGTCGGTACTGAGTATCGTCGTGATTACTCTGAAAGTTATTTAGTTCGAGGTGATGGACTTCCAGGACCTTTCTTTAGAACACTTGGCGTAACAGCTACACCTACTACTGCTACTGGTGCAAGCACCGAGTGGAGACTAGGTAGTTACTTTGCCAACGCGAAGTATAACTATGATGAGAAATATTACGTTGCTGTTGTAGCTCGATATGACGGTCACTCTCGTTTTGGTAATGAAACCCGTTGGGGATTCTTCCCATCTCTTTCTGGTGCATGGCGTATTTCTGAGGAAGATTTCCTCAATATTGATGGCCTGGACGAATTGAAACTTCGTGCCGGATATGGAACAACAGGTAACTCTGCGATTGGTAACTTTGCCGCTCGTGGTCTATACAGTGCTACGGGTTCTTACCAGGGTTCAACCGGTCTTCGTCCTGATCAGCTTGCTAACACTAACTTAGGTTGGGAAGAAGCACGTGAAATTAATGTAGGACTTGACTACGAACTATTTGAAGGTCGTGTCGCCGGTTCTATTGATGCTTATCAAAAAGACAACTCAGAACTGCTTTTCAGTCGCCCATTACCTAATGACAGTGGATACGGAAGTATTACTGAAAACATTGGTAAAGTGAGAAATACCGGTCTTGAGTTTGAAATCAATACCGTAAACGTTTCAAGCGGAGACTTCATCTGGAGTTCAAGATTCAACGTTGCCTTTACGGACAACGAAATTCTTGAATTACCTAATGGCGATCCAATTCGTGAATCTGCATCCTTAACAAGTTTGGTGGAAGGTCGACCAATCGGTCAGATTCAAGCGATTCGTTGGGCTGGTGTAAACCCTGCTGACGGACGTCCTATGTGGTATGACGGTGACGGTGAGCTTACCTTCACTCCAACATTTGCTGACGACGCTGTAAACTACAAGGATGGTGTTGCAAACACAGTTGGTGGATTTGGAAACACCATTAGCTTCAAAGGATTAACTCTTGATGCGTTCTTCCAGGCTAGCTTTGGTCAATGGTCTTTCGCACAAACAGATTTCTACTTCACAAGAAGTCCTGACTTCCTGATGCAGTTGAATGAAGAAGTACTTGACCGATGGAAGCAACCAGGTGATGTTACTTATTACCCGCGAGCTATGAACATTGGTGGACAGGATTACCCAGGTACAAGTAACTACCGTACTACATTCAGTACACAAGGTATTTACAACACAAGCTACATTCGCTTAAAGAATGTTTCTTTGAGTTACAACCTGCCTGACAGAGTAACTCAGCAGCTTGGACTTGCAAATGTTCGATTATTTGCGTCTGGTGTGAACTTACTGACCTGGACCGCATGGCCATGGTACGATCCTGAAGTAGCTGGAGATATCAGAGATATTTATAACAATAATACTGCTGCTTCTTACCCAACAGAGCGACAAGTTAACGCTGGTATAGAAATCCAGTTTTAATCCAAAACGAAATTAGATAACACAATGAAAAAACTTAAACTATCGAAATACGTTATTGTCGCCACGCTCTTTGTAGCACTCATGGGCTGCGACAGTATATTAGAAAACGTGGAGCCGTCTAATGCGGTATCCGGTGAAGTTGTTTTGACAACGGAAAACGGAGTTAATGCATTACGCGCTTCCATGTACGCAAAAGTCTATCAGAGTTTCTCGTTCACTACAGATTATTTTGTAGGACCGAGCGCTTTTAGTGACGAAACACGAAACCGTCCTGGTTCATCCAGATACCAAGCATATAACAATGCTGAAGGTACCTTTGGTACTACCCACATGGGTAACTGGGGTGCTGGTTATGACCTGATTCAAGATGCTAACCTTATTATAGGCGCAGTTGAAGCTGGTGTATTAGATGCTGGTACTCTTGCACAGTACAGAGCGGAAGCTCTCGCACTGCGCGCCTTCGCTTACCATAATATGGTACGTGTATATGGCTATGAGCCGGGTAACTTCGGGCAAGGACCAGCAGCAAACTGGAATGCAGGTGTCATTATTCGTAATGAGCCTGTAATCGACGTTTCTGATGCTGATTTCCGACCACGTAGTACCGTTGGAGATGTGTATACAGCGATTCTTGCTGATCTTACTGAAGCAGAAAATTTATTTACTGCTAATGGTGATGCTGGAACCAATACCTACGTAAACCTTGCCTTTGTACATGGCATGCAAGCGCGAGCTAACCTTTACGCTGGTAACTGGCAAGCTGCAGCTGATGCTGCTCAAGATGCCATTGATGAATTTGGTGGTACGCTATCAAATACTCAGGACGGCATTACAGGAATGTTTGATGAGAGATCTTCAGGAGCAAATCACCCGGAAGCCTTATTTAAACTGGTTATTAATCCAAATACAGAAGCTATCGCTGGTGGCTCCGGTAATAGCGGTCCTGCTACTTATACTTCTGATGGATTCATGGCTCAGCTTCCAACACAATTCGTTATCGACCAGTATCGCGCTGGTGATTTTCGTCTTGGTTGGTATCAGCCATGCGCCGATGTTCAAAAGAACCCATTGACACAGCCAACAAACTGTGACGCTGTTAACACGAACGGGTTATCCAGTGTTAAATGGAGTGGCGATAAGCTACAGTCCGTTGATGATTTACCAATGATGCGTCTTGCAGAAATGTATCTTATCCGCGCGGAAGGTCTTGCTAAGGCAAGCAACAACGCAGCGGCAGGTTCTCCTGCACTTCAGGCTTTGCTTGATGCTCGTAACGGTGGAACTGTTCCGGCAGCAGCCCTTACCAGTGTAGATGCATTTGAAGACGAAATCTTGATTGAGCGGATTAGAGAACTGGCTATTGAAGGACACAGATTCTACGATCTTAAGCGATTAGGAAGAGCAATCACAAATCCTGACGGATCTACGAAGATGCGTGCTGATTCTTATCGAATCCTTGCACCGCTCGGTTCCGGACTACGCAACGTAAATGAATTACTTGTTGAGAATCCTGAGTACGAACAGGACTAGGATATACAGGAATCAATCTCTAATCTAAAAATATCATACAATGAAGATTAAACTTTTAATAGCAATTATGATTCCACTTTTGTTTGTAGGATGCGACAGCATCTTCGACAAAGGTGATGCCGAGAAAACCTTTAATGGTACTCAAATTGGATTCTTCTTAACAGGTGATGAAGTGAATCAAGCTTCTGGCACCTACCAAGTTGAAGTTCAATTAATTGGCGAGCAACGGAACTCTGATGTAACGGTTGCCTTCTCTACAGGTGGCAGCGCCGTATCAGGAACACACTACACCATTAGTGGTAGTTCAGTAACCATACCTGCAGGCTCAAATACTGCAGATATAACGGTTAACTTAATTGACGGTGGCCTGGCTGCCGGCGGTGAAGTTGATCTGGTACTTTCTATTACCGATGCTGGTGGCGTTAAGGTTGCTCCCAACCTCGACGAATTCCAAATATTTATTCAAGGTTAATTAAAACCTTGCTTATATTTAAGGCCGTATCCCGAAAGGGTTACGGCCTTTTTTAATATCATTAAATACCTACATATGTCAGTAATAAAACCGTTTTATATTTTTATAATTTTAGCTTCTTTATTCGTATCAGGGTGCTTAACAACCTCCGCTAGTGATGATGAAAAACGAGTATCATTATTTTTTGAGGTAAATGGACTTGACGAAAAAGTAGAATCCAGTAGCAATAGTGACAGTTTATCGGTTAGCGAATTTAAATTCGCCTTGAACCAGTTCAATCTATACGCAGCAGATGGATTAATACTCGAAAGCTCCGATAATATAAATGCTTTCATATTTGGAATAAAAAGTACAGCCAGGGATCAAGTATTAGTTATTGATGTAGGACTTGGATTTTCAGACGTAACAGATTTTAATGGCTATGAAATGTTTCTTGCACCCATAGAGGAAAGGGAGGGTATCCTTGATAACGACTTTTTTGGCGATGAGACTAATTACTCAATTGTAATAACAGGATTATTTAATGGTCAAGATTTCACATTTAAATCTTCTGCAAGCTTTAACAGAAGATTTGAAACTGATGTTGAGTTAACAAAAACGGCTGAAACACTTGTTATAATAAAAACAATAGATGTTGAAGATGTCTTTAGAGGAGATGACGGCATCCTATTAGATCCGAGTGATCAAGAAAACAGTGCAGCTATTGTGCAGAATCTGCGTGAAAATCTCTATATCCAAGGCTACGCATCTAACCAGCTCTAAAGAAAGGCTAGAAGCCTAGCTTAATAAATGGCTAAATAGAAAAGAGCTATTTCAGAGGAAGTTTGTTAGTATATAACCCTGAGTTCGATCAATATCATTCATTTGCGAGCGTCTACGAGCTATTATGTAAATAAACGACTCAAAGAAAGCGAAGTAATCTCGCTAAATATGCTCATATCGTAGAGATTACTTCATTAACGAACATTTAGCCCTATTTTTGATATTGGAATACCTCGCAAATAGCGTTTTATAGAATCGAACGCAGATTATAATTGTTATATGTTACGTGATGGGAAAGGGCTCTTACGAATAATCTTATTTATAGCTTTATCAATAAGCGATGAATATATCGGGCCGGGATTTTGAGCATCAAAGATATCGTCAGAGTTTACACTGCCCCATGCAATGGCATCTTTGATTTCATTGTCCCAGATGATGTATTTGGTCTCGAAATTTAATTTAGTCTGGACTTTTGTTTCATGCCCTGCGTATCCACCACCTCCGGTTTCAATTTGAGTAAACTCAAAGTTGAACTGATCAAATATCACGACAAATCGAGTTTCAAGCTCTTCGCCTTTAACCAGAGTCCCTTTACTGGGGGCTACCATTTCTAGTTTAGTAGATTTATTTAACTCGAATATTCTTTGCTCCATAGGAAGTTGTTGGACAAGAGACTTATTCAAGGTTCCTGCAATAGAAGCGTTGGTGTTTTTCACTAATAGTCTTTCAAGAGACTGGTCGAAAATCTTTCTTTCATCAGGTCTTAAAGCCCCAAAAATGTAGTCAGGAAACTCATCATATAGATAATTAAGTTCTATCGTTAAAACCGATATACGACCTTCTAAACTTTTGTTGTTGTAATCAGAGACAAGATACTGAGTATTATTAGTTGTACAGGAAATCGAAAATAATAGTATAAAAAGTAATGCAATGAGGTTCTTTAACATTGATAAATAGTTTTTGAATCAACCTGTCAAGGCTGGTATAAATTAGAATGAGTATTTAACGCATGAATCTACATTGGTTTAGCGTTAAATACTCATCTCTTTACAACGTTTTAAAAAGAAAATTCTGGTTAAGAATTTTGCTGATTATAGTAATTGATAAGCGCTGCAACATGATCAACATTGCCCATATCTAAGTTTTTTTGATCAATATAATTCTTAAGAGCTTTAGAGTTGTCAAGTTCACGGAGAATGAATCGCTCTTTTAGTCGTCTTAGTTTAGAAGTTTCTCCATCGTTGCTTATGTAATAAAGCTCGTCATCTATATATTCTTCTGTTTCGGTAGCTGTTCCATAAGAGGGCATATTCTCTTGGAGGCTAACTTCGTGTTTGATAAGTAAAGAAGCTTTTCCTGAATTATACACTTCAACAAACTCGTCTGATTCAAGTCCTTTTGCTGTATATCCTTTTTTAAAAATTCTTATTTTGTCCATATCATAAAATTCAAAAGAGGTAACTCTTCCAGACTCTATAGCCATTATTCTTTCATTATCTTGATACTCCAATCGGTTTTCATGAACATTTAAATTCATGTATAGGACATCAGTTTTGGAGCCATTAGTAAGAGTTATAGTGCCTTGTATATAGCGATCGAAGATGTATGGATTGCCAATTGTTTCAGTATTGGTTTTTTTGGGAACTACACTGCTGGTGGCTAAGTCGTTAAGAGAATTACGGTCAATTTCGCCTTCACCGCTTTGTGCAAATGAAAAATTTGTTAGGAAAAGCGTCAATATAAATATTAGTGGTAACGTAGTAGCTTTTTGTATAGACATAGAATTAAATTTTTATGTTTTGGAAGAGAGTTCAATAAATGGATAACACAACCATGAAGGTATTATTATTAAATATTTTTTTCGCATTTATCTTAATAGGCTAATTTTGCCTAGTTAAAATGCTTCCAGACAACCATCTTTCTTTTTGTTTGTATTCAAGAGAGTTCAAATAGATCGATCTGTCTAAAATGAAATTGTAAAAAGGATAGAATTTATTTTTCAATTTTGGCTGCCTGAATACAAAGTTTTTTTCAGGATCATCCAAGTTATAAGAATATGACCAAACCATTCTGTCATTATACCGAGTGAAATCCCAGGGTGGCCCAAAAAGAATATAAACCATACCGGGATCTGTTTTCCAGCCTTCTTCGAAATTAGAGAACTGTTTATTTGCCTCTTCAACTCTTTCATAAAACATTGAAATTACACTCTTGGCAGTACTTGAATTCCCAATGTTCGACAACCAGAAACGGTCAATAGCACTTTTCAGGGAGTCCGGGTCATTAATTGAAGTAAGCTCCTCAAATTCTTTATCATTCATAAGGTACTGTAGAGGAGCAGCTAAATCTTGTGGCTTTTTTAAAGAAGGATAATAAGCGCTTTTAATTCCAAAATCTCTGGCCCTGATAATCTCTTCATTTCTATCAGACTTAGCTATTACTTCAAGCCTGTAATTGCCTTCCTGCAAACCCTTAAAATTATTTTCAATAAGTACATTTCCCCTCACCTCAAGATTTCTTAAAGACGATTGGATTACTTCAAAATCATCATACTCAATTCCCTGATATTGGATACTGGAGTTTGGATAGTTTTGATAACTCATTGGCCAGGCTGCCGTTTTATCAGAGTTGAATTTTATGAGACGAGATTCAACTTCCATAGGTCTTGAAGTTGGTTTAAGGACTTGGAATATAAATTGTAAGGAATCAAGTTGAGAAGGAATATCATAAGTTGTTACCTGACTAAATTGACCGTCTTCCTCACTAGAGTTTTTTGCTAACGTCCTAATCTGTGTAATTTCAGCCGCATTATCCTCGATTTTAGGAATTTCAACCGTAGTTTCTCTAGTTGTATTAGCGCCTGATGCCATATCTGTAATTGAAACAGTGACTTTGTATTCCTGAGGCTTAACATCAAATTGCCTCTCAAATCTAAATACATTTTGATCGAACACAGCTGCCCTGTCATTTCTGATCAGGGTCTCGATAAACTGTTGGTTGGAAATGACTGTCTTTTTCCCGGACTCCGAATTTCTTTCAACCAAAACCTCAATATTAATAACCGCGGAGATATCGTCATCCCTTTTTTTATAGATGAGACTTGCGTACACAATATCGCCGGTAACGAGAATCTGTGGAGTATTCTCCTCATTGATAAAACCTGAGGCAGCTAATCTTAATTCTGGTTTACCGGGTTCAAATTGAAACCCAGAACCTCTATCAATATTTTCATAATAAGTATTCGAGCAAGCACTTGTGAGAAGTACAGCAAGGATAAGAGTTAGTATATATGTAATAGAGTTCCTCATGTTCAAGAATAAACTAACCAAGAAAGGTTAATAGCATTAGAGCATTCATTTATAAATTATATGTAAGAATACTTCCGGTGCGCCAGCGCTGCTTTTGTTGATATTGAATATTATAGTAAAAAGAATTTCTACGCAGTAAATAATGATTAAAGGGGTAGAACTTTGACTTCATTTTTGGCTCTATTAACGAGAAGTTTTTTTCAGGGTCTTCCTGATTATAAGAATATGACCAGTACATTTGATCTGAAAAACGATCACTGTACCAAGGCGGCCCGAAAAGTATATAAATCATACCGGGGTCCGTTTTCCAGCCTTCTTTGAAGTTTGAAAATTGCTTATTTGCCTCCTCAACACGCTGATAGTAAAGCGAAATCACGTTCTTAGCAATATTCGAGTTTTGAACATTGGTAAGCCAAAATCGATCTATTGCCGCCTTCTTTTTTTTAGGGTCTTTAATGGCCATCAGCTTATCGTATTCTTTCTCATCCATTAAGTATGCAAGCGGACGCGCTAATTCCTCAGCTGTTTTAAGTGAAGGATAGTTAGGGCTTTTGATACTAAAGTCCCGTGCCCGATAGAGTTCATCGTCTTCCCCTATATCTGAAGTGACTTCAAGCCGGTAATTGCCTCTTTCCAGGTCTGTAAAAATAAACTCTATAACTACACTTCCCGGTTGGTTTAAACTTCTTGTAGAGCTCTGAATGACTTCAAATTTATTATAATCGATACCGAGGTAGGGTATGCTTGAAGGGGAATAGTCATTAAAATGCATGGGGCGAGCAATGGAGGTGTCAGATCTGAATTTTAATAATCTGGATTCCAACTCTATGGGTTTGTCCGGATTGTTGTTGGTAACCTGAAATACAAACTTAAGAGAATCCAGACTGGAGGGGACATCATATGTTGTTGCTTGATTAAACTGCGACTGATTTTGATCTGTATTCTTTCCGAGTATTCTGATCTCAGTTATGTGAGAAATATTTTCTTCAGGATTCGGTATTTCAGTTTCTGATGTTTGAGTAGTGCTTTTACCGGAAACCTGATCAGTTACCACGGTTCGAATTTCATAATTACCAGGGGGGACTTCAAATATTTCTTCAAACCGAAGTACATTTTGGCTATTGATTATAGCATCATCCTCCTCTAGAACTTTCCTCTCAAATTCTCTACGTGTTACTGTATCATTACCATCAGAAGTGTTTCTAATAATGATTTCTATTAAAAGAGTAGCCTCTAAAATATCTTCATTCCGGGAATAAACCAGGCTGCCATAAACGATGTTACCCGACACTATGATAGTGGGAACGTTTGATTCGTTAATTTGACCGGTTGTTGCAAGCCTCAACTCAGGGAAACCTGGCTGATAGTTATAGCCAGCTCCTCGGTCTACTTCATCAATATATTTGTTGGAACACCCATAAAGAATAAAACCAGCTATAATCAAAAATGATAGCGGGGAGGGGTACAAAAATTTTAAAATAGATTTGAACATGTACATCAAGGATTAAACCGAAATCTGTGACTTATCATAATGTAATTAAACAGTAAGCTAATAGATTAATTGTAAATGATATCTCTTATGCTAACCTAATTAGCAAGCACTTATTATTATATTGATTCTACAAGTATTAAATATCTAGAAACAAAGGCATTCTTACTACTCTATTCAAAAGATATTTAGTGAATTATTAGTTCATATTCCAAAAGTATAGGCATAGTTTCAACATTATGGTCTTAAAATTCTCTAGATAGCCCATTTTCATGAAATCATTTCACAATGATTGGAACATTTCACCTATCTTTGGCAACATATAAATAATATCTTACTCACTCATTTTAAATAATTACTCTATATGATATCTGCAAGGCGCCGAACAAAAATAGTTTGCACTATAGGCCCAAGTTGTAATACTGAGGAAAAGCTTGAAGAACTACTACTTCACGGAATGAATGTCGCCCGGGTTAATTTTTCCCATGGTTCACATGAAGACCATGCGGAGGTTATTAGACATATCCGTACAGTTGCACATAAATATAAGTACAGCGTGCCTGTTTTGATGGATTTACAAGGCCCTAAAATTCGAGTTGGTAAGATGAAAGACGGTGGGCAGATGCTGGAAACCGGCTCAACCATTAAGATTACGGGGGATGATGTATTAGGAACCAGCGAACTGATTCCTATTGACTATAAAAGCCTACTGCACGAAGCAGAGGTTGGTAATACCATTTTGTTAGATGATGGATTACTTGAGTTTAAAGTGACCGCTAAATATCCGGATTCGCTAGAGGCCAAGGTAGTTGTTGGCGGGATGATGAAATCCAGAAAGGGTGTGAATTTACCCAATGTGCGAATTTCTATTCCTTCAATGACAAAAAAAGATCTGCGGGATCTTGAGTTTGGTATTGAGCAAGATGTCGATTTAATAGCCCTGTCTTTCGTCCGGTCAGCAAAAGATGTTCGGGATCTTATCTCAAGGGTAAGAGCGGCCGGAAGTCAGGCTGCAATCATTGCAAAAATTGAAAAACCGGAAGCGCTGGAAGTAATTGATGAGATTATCGAAGAGGCTGACGGTATCATGGTTGCTAGAGGTGATTTGGGAATCGAGATCCCAACAGAACAAGTACCTGTAGTCCAAAAAATGATTATAGAGAAATGTCGACTTGCAGGGAAACCGGTAATTACAGCTACGCAGATGCTGGATTCCATGATTAATAACCCACGTCCAACACGTGCAGAAAGTTCTGACGTTGCTAATGCAGTACTTGATGGTACGGATGCAGTAATGCTTTCGGGTGAAACGGCAGCAGGTAAATACCCGATGGAAGCCGTAAATGTGATGGATAGAATATGCCGCTCCATCGAGGAAAAACGTCCGCAGCTTTATAACAGTCTCGGATACCGTAAACCAGAGTGGAAAGAAAAACAAGTGATAGAATCTTTAGCTTATTCTTGCGTTACCATCGCGGATAATGTAGAAGCTAAAGCGATTAGTACTATCACACATTCCGGAAACACAGCCCGCAGGATTGCAAAATTTCGTCCTAAAGTTCCTATCGTAGCATTTACGGAAAGCCAGAAAGTGCGCCGACAGCTAAACTTGGTTTGGGGCGTATATTCTGTAAGGCTTGAGGAACTCTTTGATACAGATAAGAGTGTTAAAATGATGGAAGACTACCTGCTGGATAACGGAATGGTGAAAACCGGAGACCGTGTAATTGTAGCTACGGGAATGCCAATGGCTAAACGTGGACGTACAAACATGATTAAAGTTAGTACGATCGATTAAAGTATTGCCTTAAAGCAAACAAAATGACAATACGCCGATTTATTTTAAGTATTACCGTTTTGATTATAATGACGGGTTGTAAAACCTCATTTCAATCAAATTGGAAAAATTTCAATGCTTACTATAACACGTATTACAATGCGAAGAAAAATTATAAGTCGGGTCTTCAGAAAAACCTGAATCAAAATAGGGAGTATAATCCACTTCAGCCCATTCGTATACACCCAAAACCGGTAAATGCCGGAGCCGGGGATTTCGATAAAGCTATTCAAAAAGGGGCTGATGTACTTCGAAGATATGAAGATACTAAGTGGGTGGATGATGCCATCGGTTTAATTGGGAAATCCTACTACTATCGTCAGGAATACTTTTCTGCTGATCAAAAGTTTAAAGAACTTTTTGTTACTACAGAGAGTAAGGAGTTACAGCAAAACTCTATTCTATGGCAAGGGCGCGTACTCTTAGATATGGAACTTCATAATGAAGGCATCGCTTTTCTATCCGAGCAGCTCACCCTATTGGAAGGGGATTGGGTCAATAGATATCGTGCTGAAGTTTTAGCCCTTCTTGCTCAGCACCATGTAGAAATGGAAAACTGGCAGGTAGCAGCGAATACTCTTTCAGAGGCACTCCCCGATCTAGCAAAGAAAGAGTATAGAGAACGGGGATATTTTCTTTTAGGACAAATATATGAGCGCTTAGATAACACGGAGGCTGCATTTGCGGCTTATAATCAGGTGCAAAATCACTATGTGGAATACCGGATTCAATATCTAGCACAGCGAAAGCGGGCTGAAGTAGCAAGAAACCTTGGCCGTAATGACGTGGCTTACAGTATTTTCAATAACATGGTGCGGGATGATAAAAACCTGGAATACAAAGCCGAATTAGATTTTGAACTGGCCCGAACTGAGCACGAACGAGGCAACTATAAGCGAGCCGAAAAGCTTTACAATAATGTTCTTCACAATAACTTAAGACAGCCGGCTCCCGAAGTAGCGGCGCGTTCTTATAATGGGTTAGCAGAAATTTATCGCTTTCAATACGACAATTTTGAAAAAGCAGCGGCTTATTATGACTCTGCTGCTCAAAAGAATGTGCCGGTTGAAAAGTTACCGGAAGATTTTGAGGCTAAAACTCTGGCGGAGTCATTTGGTAATTATGCCAGAATTAAGTCACAGATTGCTTTACAAGACAGCCTGATAAAGCTTGGCAAGTTATCACCGGAAGCTTTTGACTCTGTGATAACAGAATTGCGGGCTAAGAAATTAGCCGAGCTTGAGAAGATGAGAGAAGAGCAGCAACAGAAGCAAAACCAGCTGGTAAATGTGAACAGAGGTCAGGATCAAGGTGATGCCACAACTAACATGAGTAACGGATTTTTAAATTCAAATAACCCGGTCGTTCAACAAAATGTGAAGCAGCAGTTTTTTGCAATTTGGGGTGACAGACCTCTTGTTGATAACTGGCGCGTGAGAACAATGATAGATTATTCGGCCGCAAATAGTGAAGTAACGGATTCAGAGAAAGTAACCTCAGGATCGAAGGGAACACCACTTGAAAGTATTCAAATTGATCTATCAGGAATTCCATTTACTGAAGCCGAACAAGATTCTGTTCAGAAATTAATTGCTTCCTTCGAATATCAGTTGGGTAATTTATTTTTTCTTTCGCTTAATCTACCCGATAGTGCAACTTACTATTTTAGAAAAGCGATTGTGAATCCTTCTGCAGAAAACGTGAATACAGTCTCTCTTTATTCCCTTTCCGAACTCTATTCTATTCAGGAAAATGAAGAAGAAGCTCGTTCATATGCACAACGATTAATAAGCGAGTATCCAAATACTGAATATGCCAGAAGGGTTTCCGAAAAATATGGAATGGCTCTTAATACAGGTGATTCAACAGCAGAGGTAGATCCTTTAAAAATCTACACTAGGATTTCTGAAACGGACTCTCTTAAACCAGCCGAAAAAGCTAGACGCCTGAGCAATTTTGCAATGAGCAATGCGGAACATAAAATAGCACCTAAAGCTCAGTATGAAGCGATACAGGCATATATGGTAGCTGGGAAAGAAGAGCCTCTCTATCAAGAGATGATTGGTGAGTGGGTAGATGTGAATGAGAACTGGGATGAAAGAATTAGCATCTTTCAAGCTAAACAAGACTCGGCTTTAGAAGCAATAGATGATTCCACCATCACAGAAGAACAACGAGAGCGGTTTCAGGCAGTCATAGATTCAACGATAGGAAAGCCGGACTTTAAGGACGTATTTCCTTATCAGGGAGTAATGTGGGATAGTGCCCGAGCTGCAGTTGATACGTTTTTGGTAATATTTAACAACTCTACTTTTCAATCAAGAGTAAATAGAATCAAAAGAGAAATTGCATTGCCTGAAGAAGAAAAAGTAATGGCTCCTGTTGAGCAACCTGAGATTGTGGCCGAAGAAGGTACAAAAGAAGGATATCTAAGCTGTGAAGAGATAGGCACAGAATTAACTATTCGTGGCGGAATGCAAGGGTTTCTTGGCCAAATTGGGGTTGATGAAGAAATCACGATAAATGAAATACGCTATCTGTTCAGAATAAATCAGCGAGGAATTGTAGATGAATATGAACTTCTGACAGAAGATGTTTCCAGTGGATTAGAAGATGCAGTCAATCAGGCTATTGAAACGAATCTGAATTTTGAGCCTATTTTGAATGAAGGACAAGCTGTGAAAGTAGAATGTGAATTGGTATTCCCTTTAAAAAATTAGCCCCGAATTTTTAACGCTTTTTTGATTCGACCTACAAGTCCCGGCCCTTCATAAACTAATCCGGTATAAATTTGAATTAAGTTAGCCCCGGCCTCCAGCTTATCAATTGCTGCCTGAGGGCTGTCAACACCTCCAACACCAATAAGGAGCTTTTTGCCTTCTGTGATTTCACTTAGCCATCTAACCACATGTGTACTTCTCTGCTGAATAGCTCTGCCACTAAGCCCACCATTTCCAATTTTATTCAGTACTTCATTACTGGTTTTTAGGTTATCTCTTATGGATGAAGTATTTGTGGCAACGTACCCGGCTATCCCAAAATCTTCACAGATATGAACCAGTTTTTCGAGAGCTTTTTTATCGATATCAACAGTGAATTTTACGAGTGTAGGAATTTTAGCATCTTTAGGCTTGAGAGTAGCCAATAAATCCTCTAATGCCTGAGGATCTTCAAAAGTTTTACCCTCTCCGGTATTTGGACATGAGATGTTGATGGTTATATAGTCGGCTACTGCTTTAGCCTTTTGGTAGCTGTATAAGTAGTCACGCAACGCATCGTCACCATGAATAGAAGCATCATTAGTTTTAGCAATATTGATCCCGAGAGGGATTTCTAGCTTCAATTTTAAGGCTGATAACCGTTTTGCAATGGCATCAGCTCCTTCATTATTCAGTCCCATTCTATTGATCAAAGAATGATCATCGGGCAAACGAAATGCTCTTGGTTTTGGATTCCCTTTGGAAGCTTTGGCAGTAATGCTCCCTATCTCAACAAACCCAAAACCAAGAGCTTGCATGGCTATGGGTGTAGTTCCGTTTTTATCGAAGCCAGCTGCAAGGCCAACAGGATTTGGAAACTTTAAGCCCATTAACTCTTGTACTAAGCCGGCATCACTTTCTCCATAAAACGATGAGGCTAATTCTTGAAGCAGCTTAGAACTATTTGTTTTTGAAGCCATTGAAAGAGCCCATTCATGAGCAGTTTCGGCATCAGTTTTAAACAAAAAAGGTTTGAGAAGGTTTTGATAATACATTGCGTTAATGATACGAAAAAACGTTCAAAAAGAGTTAAAGAACCCGTATACTCATTTTCAAATTTCTATGAAAAAACAGACCGCAAATATATCGGGTTTAGTACGCACTCTTCGCAATGAGGGAGATGTAGTTTTGCTTGAATCTCAGATGAAGGGTCATCCATCAAGTAATCAAAGCTACCTTGCCGCACAGCCCAAAGCATGGATCAAAGCCTCAGGAGAAAATATTGAAATATGGGAAGAGGGGTTTCAAGAAACTAAGAAGGGGAATCCTTGGGATGCATTATCAGCTTTTAGAGAAAAACATCAGGATTGGTTGTTCGGTTACTTTGGCTACGATTTAAAGAATCATATTGAAGATCTTGGGTCAGGCAACGAAAAACTTAATAGTGCACCGGATCTTTACTTCATGGTTCCTGAACTTATTATTGAAATAGATGCTGATGAACAACTCCGGGCTATAAAGGGGGGAATTCCGGAAATTGGAGACTCAGATATTTCAAGAAAAGATGTTTTTGTCAAACTTAGAAATCGGATATCAAAAGCAAAGTATATAGAGCTGGTGAAAAAGGCGAAGTCTGATATTTATGAAGGTGAATATTACGAGATAAACTTATCCCATCCTCTGGAATTTGATATAGAAGGAGATAGCTGGGATTTGTATCAAGCGATGAAAAAAGTAGGTCCGGTTCCGTTTGGTGGCTACGCCAACATCGGTGATATTGCTATTTGCTGTTCATCTCCGGAACGATTTTTAGCAAGAGAAGGGGGTAAAATATGGTCTCAGCCTATAAAAGGTACTGCATTGAGGAAAGAGGATGTAGATTCAGTGAAGGATATCGAGAGACTCAAAGGTTCCGAAAAAGAACGGGCTGAAAATCTGATGATTGTAGATTTGGTAAGAAATGATTTAGGGAGAGTAGCGCAAAGAAATAGCGTACATGTATCAAATCTATTTGAGGTACAGAGTTTTGAGACGGTTCACCAGATGGTTTCAACGGTTGAGGCTAAGGTTGAAGAAAAGATTGAAAGTATAGATGTTATAAAAAACTGTTTCCCAATGGGTTCGATGACTGGAGCGCCTAAGATTGCCGCAATGAAATCTATAGAACACTACGAGAATTACCGGCGGGGAATCTATTCCGGTGCTTTGGGATATATAAAGCCGGATGGTGATTTTGACTTCAATGTGATTATCAGAACCGCAATTATTGAAGGAGATAAGTTAGTCTATCCGGTCGGAGGAGCTATAACAAGCGATTCTAATCCGAAGGAGGAATGGGAAGAAACACTGATCAAGGCTAGAGCCATTACAAATATTTTCCAGAATATTAAAAAGCCTGAATGAAGACTTTGTATTGAGGGTTATAGAGACAAATAGGAAAAACTACATCACATCGAAGGAAAAGAATGAAGGCAAGTACACTTGGAGAGCTTAAAGAGAGTGGATGGAAATCAATATCAGTCAAAGAGGAAATTCGAAAAAATTTAATCCAAAAAATGCGGAGTGGAGAAGAACTCTTTCCCGGTATTCTTGGATACGATAAAACGGTACTCCCACAAATTCAGCACGCATTACTTTCCCGTCACGATATGATCCTTCTGGGGCTCCGTGGGCAGGCTAAAACACGTATTCTGCGAATGCTTGTCAACTTTATGGATGAGTATATTCCTATTGTTAAAGGCTCAGAGATAAATGATGATCCCTTTAATCCACTTTCAAAGTTTGCGAAAGATTTGGTAGAAGAGAAAGGAGATGAAACGCCGATTGAATGGCTTCATCGTTCGTTTAGGTACGGAGAGAAATTAGCTACGCCCGATACAACTGTGGCTGATTTGATTGGTGATATTGATCCTATTAAAGCTGCAACTAAGAAATTGACACTTGCCGATCAAAATGTGATCAACTTTGGGCTTATCCCCCGCACAAACCGTGGAATATTTGTGATAAACGAGTTGCCTGACCTTCAACCCAGAATTCAGGTTGCCTTGTTAAATATTATGCAGGAGCGTGATATTCAGATCCGCGGTTTCAATGTTCGAATTCCGCTCGATATTTCTATGGCATTCTCTGCAAATCCTGAAGATTATACAAACAGAGGGAATATTATTACCCCTCTTAAGGATAGAATTGATTCACAGATTATCACTCATTATCCAAAAGAACTGGAGACCGGCGTAAGCATAACCAGGCAGGAAGCTTGGCAAGAGCGGGAGTCCGGGATTAAAATTAACATTCCTGAGCTTTACAGAGAAGTGATAGAGAAGGCAGCTTTTGAGGCCAGAGACTCTGAATACGTTGATCAAAAAAGTGGTGTTTCTACACGAATGACGATTACGGCTTTGGAACAAGTAGTTTCTTCAGCCGAGCGAAGAGCTATTTTAAATGATGAAAAGGAAACCAATATCAGGATCGCTGATCTTTATCATATGGTACCCGCACTTACCGGGAAAATTGAGTTAGTCTATGAAGGCGAGCAGGAAGGAGCAATTAGTGTTGCCAAACATATTCTAGGTAAAGCGATAAGCAAAATATTTAAGACACATTTTCCTGATCCTCAGGCAAAATCAGAAGACCAGAAATCAACCTATAAAGAAATTATGGATTGGTTTGCTGATGGCAATGAGATCAATATTTCCGATACCTTACCGAATAAAGAATATGAGAAAGCACTTAAAGGCGTAGCCGGGTTAGCTAAGCTTGTTAAGGATCATGCTGATGGAGTAGGTAAATCTGAGCAATTCATTTGGATGGATTTGGTTTTAGAAGCCTTGCACCAAAATTCAATGCTCAGTAAACAGGATTTAGATGACCAGACATTATACTCTGATATGCTGGGATCTATGTTCTCTTCACTGGGAGATATAGACGATGAAGGTTTTGATGAATTTGAGTAATAAATACATTGAATTCAGTTTTTGTTAGCCTTATATTTAAAGCCTTTGCAAATTTCAAGCAAGTACAAGACCATGAAAAACGGAATTCATCCAGATTATAAAGAAATTACAGTACTGATGAGTGATGGTACGGAAGTTAAAACCCGCAGCACCATGGATACCAAAGATGGTGTTTATCGTAGCGAGGTAGACTCAAAAAATCACCCATTCTACACTAAGAGTAACACATTTACATCAACAGCCGGCCGTGTTGATCGCTTTAAGCGACGATATGGAAATGCTGACGATTAGTAATTGTAGCTATCATTTTTACAAAAGGATGTATCTATTCAGATGCATCCTTTTTTAATTTAGCCTATGGACGTTCAAGTATTTGAAGTTGGCCCTTTTTTAGAAAACAGTTATCTGCTCTCAAAAAATGGGGATCATTTACTTATTGATCCCGGTTTCTCCAATGAGCCGGAATATCAGGAAGTTAAAACTGCGATATCAGGTGAACTAAAAGCGGTGGTATTGACACATGCCCATGTTGATCATGTTATGGGGCTAAGTCGTGTAAAAAACGATTTTGATGTACCTGTTTATCTCAGTAACGAAGATCGCTATCTGTGGGAAAACTTTGGTAATCAGGCACAAATGTTTGGGATCAATCAGGGGGGATTTAGCTTTGTTCCTGACGAACTCCCAAGCGAAGGGAATTTTAAAATTGGTGATTTCGAATTTGAATGCCTCTATACACCTGGCCATTCCCCTGATCATATTTCATTGTACTTCGATGAACAAGAGTTAGTGATTGCAGGAGATGCTCTCTTCAAAGAAAGCATTGGACGAACTGATCTTTATAAAGGAAATTTTGAAGTGCTTGAAAAGAGTATTCAAGAAAAACTCTACATGTTGCCGGAGCCGACGGTTGTGTATCCCGGGCATGGACCTACAACAACTATTGGATACGAAAAGAAGAACAATTCCTTCGTTAAAGCAGGATAATTAACCTATTTATCTAAGTTCGATTAATAGGTATCCATTTGCGAGCATTAACGAGCTAATGTATAAATGATCGGCTCAAAGAAAGCGAAGCAATCTCGCTGAGTATGTTTCTATCGTTGAAATTGCTTAGTTAACGAATTTTTTAGTACTGTTCTTGATATCGTTATTCCTCGCAAATGGAGATTTTAGAATCCAATTCAGGTTATTTCTTAGTTTCTTCCTTAAGCTTATTGATCTGCTCTTTATAGTGATCAGCTTTATTCTCATCCTTATCAATAAGTCGCTCATACATTTTAATAGCTTCCTTTTTACGGCCCTGTAGGGTGTGAATTTTGGCTAATGTTTCTGAAATCACATCATCTACATCCTCGGCATCTTTACTCAAGTCGGTATCATTATGAGGCTCTCCCTCTGCGGGGATTTGAATGCGTTGTGATTCTACAGCTTCAAGCATCTCAATTAAACGATCTAAATCTAAAACAGGAGACGTTCTGGTTGCCTGCTGTAATTTGGTAGCAGATGAAGTGTACGAGTGTGCAGGGATAGCTGCTTCAAATTTCTCAGGATGAACAAGGAAGTAATGTAGGTGTTCCATTAGCGGACTTCCCGGAGCGTAAGTCTTAGCCTTTAACGCCTCTTTAACAGCCTCACTCTTTTTATCCTGAATATGATAAAACCATGAAAGCAAAAAGTGCCCTACGGCATCAGGTCCTCGTTTTTTTAAATGCTTCTTAAGTTTTTGAGTAACCTTTTTAGGATCCTCATCAAACTTTTCCACATAAGAGGAAAGTGACTTTGGTATGTTGAATGGAAGTTCTTGCATAAATTCAGTTAAGGCTCAACAATAATAAAGTGAAGTGCGGTTACAATCAAAGCTAATTACCAATTACTTACTGCGTCATTAAACATATTGTTGGCGATTTGCTCGAGGGCTCCGTTTGCTGCCTCATTCTCACCATCAATTGGATTTTCGGCAGGGTCGTAAGTGAATTTTCCTGTGAATGGTTTCGACCACTCTTCCTCATCTTCAGAAGCGTACTTAAATGTTCCCCGAACGGTAATAGTCACTTCATTCTGATTGGATTGCTCATTACCGCCAATGCTAAACGGGCGATTGGAATAAGCGGTAATTACACCATCGAGTACCGCATCGGCATCTGATTCATTATTGGCAAGTTGCAGTTTGCTTTGATTTACAAATCTGTTGATCAAAGTTTGATTAAGTCGGTCGCTTAAATCCCCCAATCCGCTATTGGATTGATCCGGGAAAAATGGAATAAAGATGGTATTAACACCAGGAGGGATAGAAGCTCCTGTAAAGCTATAGCGCAGGCATCCTCCAAAGAATAGAGAAACAGAAATCGTAATGAGTAAAAGAAATCTATTCCAAGCCATACTGATCCAATTTCCGGTAAAGTGTTCTTTCACTTACGCCAAGGGTTTCGGAAGCCTTTCTGCGGTTTCCGTCAAATCGTTTTAGGGCCTGTTCAATAAGGAACTTTTCAGCTTCCTCGATAGAAGGTATTTCATCATTCTCAAGAAAAGAGCTCAGCTCAGATTCATCCGGTTCTTCAATGTCCTTACTTCCTGGCATAGACTGCATTCCCAAAGTGGCGTGATCACCCAAATCGACATTCACGCCTGAAACCTCAGTTTTATCAACCTCATCCCTAACAGAAGCAGGCAGTGCCTTGATATTTTTAGTTGAAAAGGTGGAATAAAGGAAATTCGCGAACATTTTCTTCACATCAGCAATGTCATTTCGGAGCTCGACCAAAGCGCGGTAAACCAACTCACGATCCTTGCGGTCAAAATCTTCTGTACCGCCTGTGTGTTGCTTCCTGTAGCTGTCTTCGGCAACCATTGGCAGGTTATCCGCACTGCCCTCGTGTTGGCGTCCCTTAAGGTATTTTTGGAGCTTTTCTTTATCTATGAATTGAGATTTTTCAAGTACTACCAATTGTTCAGCAACATTTCTCAGTTCTCTGATATTACCGGGCCATCGGTAAGAAATGAGTAACTCACGAGCTTCATCAGAAAATCCTTTAAAAACAGAATCGTATCGGGCAGAATATTCTTCAACAAATTTTCGAAAAATGGGGATAATATCCTCAGAGCGCTCACGCAGTGGCGGTAGTTTTATTTGGACGGTATCAAGGCGGTAGTACAAATCTTCCCGGAAAGAACCATCCTGTACCATCTGCCACAGGTTTTGGTGGGTAGCAGCAATGACACGAACGTCAGTGGTTTGGATCTTGCTGGAGCCAACCCGGAAAAATTCTCCATTTTCAAGTACACGGAGTAGTTTGACCTGCACATTTTTTGGAGTATCTCCGATCTCATCAAGAAAAATAGTTCCGTTATTAGCTTTCTCGAAATAACCTTCCCTGGATGTCTCAGCTCCGGTAAATGCGCCTTTCTCATGGCCAAAAAGCTCACTTTCAATAATACCTTCCGGAATAGCTCCGCAGTTCACAATCACTAAATTGTTTCGGCTGCGTTCACTCATGGCATGAATAGCTCTTGCCGTTACATCTTTACCAACTCCACTCTCGCCCTGAAGGGTAACGGTAATGTCCGTTTTAGCAACTTGCATAATTTTATCGATTACCTGGCGCATAGCTTCAGAGCTGCCAAGTAAACCATATTGTTCTTGAAAAACTTCGCGATCCATAAATAATATATAGTTAAAGCGTTGGGCTTGCTGTTTGTGGACAGCTTATACAAACCAATACCCTTAGGAATACTTACTGTCAGAATGACGTAAGTTAACGATTCCTACTTTAGTAAGTAAATGAAAAGTAGCCCTAAATAGTAAGCAAACTACTGCTTGATAAGCTCTACAGCATGTTCAACGGGGATTGACCGGGTTTCTTTAAAGCTAGATAAAACTAGATTTGAGCGGGTTCTACTAACTCCTGGCCAGGCCTGTATTGTAGATAGCAGGCTTTCAAAAGACCCTGTATTTTTTGTTCTCACTTTTAGGAAATGAGAGCCATCGCCGGTTATAGAGTGGCACTCAAGAACCTCTCTTTCTTCCGCAGCTTTTTCTACGAATGCTTTATAGTGCTCAGAACCATCGACCTGTACGAAGATAAAAGCGGTTATATCAAAGTGAAATTTTTTGCTGTTAAGAATCGCTTTATAACCTTCAATGAGGCCGCGTTCTTCCAGCTTTTTCATTCGTTCAGAAACAGAAGGGACGGAAAGGTTTACTAAGTCTGCAATAGTGTTTCGCTGAGCTCGGCCGTCTTTTTGCAGATGATTGAGAATAGCGAGGTCAATGTCGTCTAATAAATGACTCATATATTATCCTAAATTCCTAAAAATTCTTTGAATGGTTAATGATAACCTTAATAATTTAGGTAGTCAACTATAAAAGCGCTTCCAAGGAGGGGTTGATTTAAATTTATTTAGGTCAAAAAAGCTGTAACAAAAAGTTGAATACCTCTTATCTTTGAGCTTCAAATCAAAAAAGATTATCCAAGAAATATGCTTGATATCAACTACATCAAAGAAAATCGTGAACTGGTTGAAAATGCTATAACAAATAAGGGAGAGAAAGATACTTCGGTTGTAGAAAAAGTTTTGGCTGTTGATGAAGAGTGGAGATCTAAAGTTCATGAGGGAGACTTGCTTCGCAGTGAGAGTAATACAAAGGCGAAGGAAATCGGAAAGTTGATGGGGCAGGGCAAAAAAGAAGAAGCTCAGGCAATTATCAAAGAAACTTCCGAGATGAAAGAGCGGATAAAAGATCTTGAAGAAGATGTTAAAAAGCTTCGGGAAGACAGAGATAATCTGTTACTTCGCATTCCCAATGTTCCACACCCTAGTGTACCGGTAGGAGCCACAGAAGATGATAACGAGACTTTTAAGACTTGGGGCAATCCTCATGAAGATGAATGGCGAAAACCACACTGGGAATTAACAGAACGGCACGGTTGGGTAGATTTTGAACGTGGAGTGAAAGTCACAGGAGCTGGATTCCCATTTTATATTGGCGGTGTGGCTCAACTTCAAAGAGCTCTTATTAATTACTTTATCAATGAAGCCGGGAAGGCAGGATATACAGAGCTACAGGCACCCTATTTTGTAAACGAAGACTCTGCTCGTGGAACGGGTCAAATTCCGGATAAAGAGGATATGATGTATGAAATTACCAGAGACGGTTTTTTCAATATTCCAACTGCAGAAGTTCCCGTGACTAACTTCCACCGAGATGAAATTATCGAGCTTAAAGAACTGCCTGTTAAATATGTTTGCCATACACCGTGCTGGCGAAGAGAGGCCGGTTCATATGGAAAAGATGTCCGTGGCCTAAATCGACTTCACCAGTTTGACAAAGTAGAATTGGTGAAAATCGTAAAACCTGAAGACTCTTATGATGAACTTGAAAGTCTAAGAGAACATGCAGAGGGACTTCTTGAAGCTCTCGAACTTCCGTACAGAACCTTATTGATGTGTACCGGAGATATGGGCTTTACACAAAGTAAAAAATATGATCTCGAGGTATGGAGTCCTGGACAGCAGCGTTGGCTTGAAGTGAGTTCTTGCTCTAATTTTGAAAGTTTTCAAGCTCGTAGAATGCAACTTCGCTATCGCAAAGATGAAAAAGACATTGAGATTCTACATACAATAAATGGTTCAGGATTAGCACTGCCAAGAGTAGTTTCAGCAATTTTGGAAGCATATCAGGAAGAGAATGGAAAAGTGAGAGTTCCTGAAGTACTGATGCCTTTCATTGATAGAGATTATTTGTAGCCACCGGCACATTAACATTTCTGTTATCGCCTTTATTTGAAGGCTATTACTATTTGTTTTGGCGCGCATACTGTTATATTCATTTTTTATTAAGATAAAATATCCCACATGCGCCCATTCATTCTGTCAATGCTTTTCATATTCGCTAGTTTAGAAATTCATGCACAAAAGCGTGCAATGACTACCGATGACTACTTAAATATGGTAAGAGTTGGTTCCTCAATGATTTCACCTGATGGTGACGAGGTCATTTTTGGAAAAAGGACATTAAACTGGGAGGAGAACAAATATGAAACCAAGTACTATTACATCCCAGCAGATAGCGGAGAGACTTATCAATATATAGGTGAAGAGGGCGGGAGCAGCCTTCAATATTCTCCTAATGGGAAATATATTTCACTAAAGAGAACGGTTGACGAGAATTCTCAGATTTTTCTGTTACCGACAGCGGGCGGTGAAGCCATTCAGCTTACCAAGCATAAAAACAGTGTGGGCAGTTATGAATGGTCAGAAGATAGCAAAGCTATTTATTTTGTAGCTGAGGTTC
>Ga0306868_1000146_pt1 | contig 55492 bp, 53 predicted proteins | sample AntRauTorckE6832_FD_190411 | JGI IMG/M metagenome (GOLD analysis project Ga0306868, IMG submission 190411) | Saline lake microbial communities from Rauer Islands, Antarctica - Metagenome Torckler E6 #832 (v2) (version 2) | ecosystem: Environmental > Aquatic > Non-marine Saline and Alkaline >... | reverse complement strand
TATTGCAAAGGGTCACTAAATTGCTTGGACTATCGCCACCAGTTTGTCTCGATTCTATATGATGAACATTTAAAATATTATCTTTTGACTTACCTTTACAGTGTTGGCATTTGTGTCCATCTCTAAAAAATACGTATTCTCTAATATTCCAGAAACCTAATTGGTCGCCATTTTGATAATCATAGCCTTCAATTTTATCATTTTTTAGCTTTTGCGTATCAAATGAAGCTGTTTCAACTATAATCTTTTCGATTGGTAGTATTTCACACACTTTAGATATTACTGTTAAATGTGTATCAATCTTATGCTGAATACTTGGTGCTAACCATCCTTTCTTTTTAGATTTGGTTCTGTTACTAAATCTTGGTTTTCTATATCTTAATCTATTTCTTTTAGTTCTTCTATTTTGTCTTTTTGTCGCTAGAAGTTTTACTATATCGTTTCTTAAAATTACTTCTGATGCAAATACTTCTTTCTTTTTAGTTGTTGCTGATAACCCGGCTACTTTGCTACCAGAATCAACACCAAGTGTTACTTTCTGTTTATGATTAGTTGATTTATATAACAGTTTAATAGTAAACGGATTTCTTTTAACAACTTTCGCTTTCTTGTCTTTTAATAAATGTCTTACTTTACCATGCCTATTCGTAGGCATTAGTGGATTATTATCTTAGTCTAAAACATAAACCATTGTGTGCCTCCTATTTCTTTTAATACAATTTAATGTATAAATCTAATCCGAAGATTAGTAATGATACCTTCGACAATGTTATCATGAGGTTTGGTGTTAACAACACTATCTCTTCCCAATCAAGATTGTTTAATCATTAACCTTAGAGCTACGAACTAGGTATTACATTCGCAGGTAACTATTTATTCTCACGTAACGTAGTTAATTAAATAACTTAGTCTAATCAATAAAGGCTCTTACAAGCCCCTAGCCTTTAGGCTAGTGGGTTATTGACATTATCTCAAACCTCCATTATAAAATACGTTATATCATCATTTAAATGATTTATATTATTACTTATTTTTCCTTCTAAAATATGATCTATTGTTCTTGCATCATCATTTTTCTTAATTAAATCAATTAAATCCTCATAGTCAATTACTTGATTTTTCTTGTAGTCAATCAATCCATCCGTATAAAAAAACACTAAATCTTTTTCACTTAATATGATGGAACTACTGGTATATTCTGGTGTATATAACTCACCTAATTTCGAAATAGGAAATCCATTATTATCAGAAAGTTCATAAATTTCACCGTTATTTTTCCTTAGAATGGGGTAACAATTTAAACCGCCAGATGAATACTTCAATACTTTTGTATCCGTATTATAGGCAGCAAAAAACATAACCATATATGTTTCTGGTGGAAAACTAGCACTATTAAACAAATTATAGAAATGTTCTATATTTTTATGCGGTTTCAAGCCCCTATATCTTCTAATCAATTGTTCACCTGAAATGATTGAATTTTTACAAAACATCGTTAACATGGCAGCAGATACACCATGACCAGAAACATCTAATAAATACATACCTAAATGTTTCTCATCGATTCTAAAAATATCATAAAAATCTCCACTAAGTTTTTCACACGGAAAATAATTTGATATAAATGCTACATCATTAAAGAATTCTTCTTTCTTTGGCAATAATGATTGTTGAATACTTTTAGCATACTCTAAATCTTCATCCAATTTTTCATGCATTTTTTCAATTTCACGGGTTCGCTTTTCGATTACTCGATTAATTTTATCAGCATAGAGTTTTATTTGCTTTTCTCTATTACTAATAAATTCTCGTGTACGGTGTTGATTGATTACAAATAATCTTAAAAAAATAAGTATCAATCCAATGAATCGGATGAAATTAAAAGTGAAAATCTCTACAGACTGAAGGACTTCATTATTATAAAGCAAAATGACTAAGCTATTGACTAAAATAACTAAACCTATTAAAAGACTCATATTTTCTTTATGATACTTTATTTTAAACAGACTATAGCCTAGAAAAATCAAAACAATTCCTTGAAAGAACAGTTCATTAACATTAAAAATGCCCTTTATATAGAAAACAAAACCTAACACAATAAATAATAATTTTATGAGATTCGCTAATTTACGACTTTTCTTTTTTAATTCAGTCTTTGTTAAACTTTGAATTATTAAGGTGGTAAATAAAAGGATTAAAACCAACTCATATAATAAAATATCATGTTGTCTATTTAAAATATTCGCGGCTTCAAGAAATAAAGTTGGTACTAATAAAAGAGTAACCATATATCTATTAAAGGTGCTTTCTCTCATCATACTTTCGTACAAACTTAAAACAATACCCGTTAATAATATTAGATTAAGTAATTCAATGATTCTTATTGAATTACTTAACAAAAATATATTTTCTAAATTATTTAAGAAAGGTGAATTGAATAAAGCCCATGTACAAATGATACTCAAAATAAAAAGTCCTGATTCAATACCTAAAATTATTCTTTTATTCTTAATGGCCACATTCATTCACCTCTTCTTTACCTAAAGATACTTCCACCAATAAATTCTTTTAAAATTGAATTTGATGGGACTAACGAATCATCTTCTATTGATTCAAAATACTGTAAGAATTTTAACAGTCGAATGGATTCCATATACATAGGATCATCCTCATTAATGGCTTTAAGTAGAGGAACAATATGTTTTTTCATTATTGCTAATTCATATATAATCGCTGAATTAAACATTAGATCTGCATCTTCCTGATAGGGGAAAATGTGTATTTCTTCACCTCTACGAACAGAGTCCCATTGATTTAAAGTTTCACTGGCAGTACGCCCACGATAATTATTATCTCGAACGATTCTTCTAATAAGCCGTGCATCAGTTGTTGGTATCCGATTATGTTTATCAATATTTAATTGTGTTAAAGCACTGATGTAAATTTTGAATTTATCCTTTTCAAAAATATCATAGGTTAATCTCGGATTCAATCCATGAATCCCCTCAATGATGATTGGTTGGTTCCAATCGATCGCCAGATCATTTCCATTATATTCCTTTTTACCAGTTTTGAAATTAAACTCAGGTAAAGTTACAGTCTCTCCTTGTAGCAAGCATTTTAATTTATTATTAAACAAATCTAAATCAACAGCTTCTATTGTTTCAAAATCATACTCTCCTTTTTCATCTAAAGGTGTATCTTCTCTTTCAACAAAGTAATCATCCGTTGATAAAGTAACAGGTTTTAAACCATTAACTCTTAACTGGATCTTTAGTCGATTAGCAAATGTAGTCTTTCCAGACGACGAAGGACCAGCAATCAATATTAATCTCTTATTTCGTTTTGTAATTAAATCTGCAATTTCTGCAATTCTTTTTTCTTGAAAAACTTCTGAAATTTGAATTAATTCTTTGTATTCGTTATTCTTAATTATATTATTTAAATGAGATACATGCGTACATTCCATAATGGATGCCCATTCCTTGTATTCTTTAAAAACTTGAGCAATATTAGGTGATTCAACAAATTCCGGGATCTCATATGGTGAAAACTTTGTTGGTACTCTTAAAATAATACCATTGTCGTATAACATTAAATCGAATATTTTTAAATAACCGGCAGATGGGACCATATAACCAAAGAAATATTCTTTCATCCAATCACTTTGATAAATATTAATATAATCATATTCACGATAATCCATTAAATCTTTTTTTGATTCCATATTAAAGCGTGTAAATATTTCCTTTGCTTCATCCTTAGAAACTTTTAATTTCTTAAATGGTTCATTTTTCTCAACAATTAGTTTCATTTTATCGTATATTTTTCTAATATCCTCTTCTCTTAATACTCGATGATATTTTATATCAAAATAATATCCCTTTGACAAAGAATGACTAATAATGATTTCTATATTTTCAAAGACTTCTTTTGCGCTTCTTATCAGTAAAAAAGATAATCCTCTTTGATAAATTCTTCCACCATCTGTATCTGAAAGATCTACAAATCGAATTTGGTCTCCTTCTTTAGGTTTAAAAGTTAATTCTTTCAATTTATTATTTACCAAAGCAGCAACAACTATAGGCCATTCTTCTTTTTTATGGTCATTCAATATTTCTTCTAGAGTACTTTGATCTTTTACATTTACTTTACCGATGCCTAGAATATTAATATTCATATATTTCATCTCCTATCTTCTCAAATGGAAACATTTTGATAATAACTTTCCCTAAAATTTCATTTTCTTTTATTAACCCGATAGAACTTTCACGACTATCTAAACTAACTTTTCTATTATCTCCTAGGACAAAATAACTATCTTTTTCAACGACTATTTCTAAATCACCTATTGTTTTCTCCTCAGCCAAATAATTTTCACTAATCAGTTGATTGTTCACATAAACATGATTCTTTTCGATTTTAACCGTATCACCTTGAATTGCAATAATGCGCTTGACTAAATCTTTCTCATTTTGTAAACTACTTTTTATCGTAGCATTAAAAACGATAATGTCTCCTCGATCATAATATTTTTCGTTTAGGAAATTTTTCTTTACAATCAGATAGTTATTATCTTTTAGTGTTGGCACCATGGAATTTCCTGAGACTAAATAAAAAGAAAAAAAGTTCAAAATAACCATTGTTGTAATAAATGCTGATAAAACAATTATTAAGTATGACCTAAATTCTTTATTCATATTTATAGTTCCTTTAAAAGTTCACACATTAGATGATTTAGCTTTCGATATTTATCATTTGATGTCACAAAACCTAATTGGTCTAAACAGTTAACAAAATCATCAATTACATTTTCGGGATTTCCATAAACGCTATAAATATCATCAATACTTGCTCCAATAAAACCATGGCCAACAATTGATGAATTTCTTAATTCAACTAAGTTATTCAATTTATCATTTGTCAAAATTTTACTTACCTCATTGACTTTGTATTCATCCTTACAGTGTTTTTTTATATAATCAACAATGGCATAAACTAAACTACCATTATTTATGTGATATTTTTTTCTTAAGATCCTCAAAATACTTCTCTTTTCCATGGCGCGATTATGAAGCGAAAAAGACTTTCGATTAATAGACTTTCTAACAAAAATATATTTAAAAATAGCTTCTCTAAATCGATAAACTCTACCTAAAAAATCAATATATTCTTCATTTTTTATTTGAAAACGAATACTATCTAAGAGTTCAGAAAACAACTCATCTGGTTGTCCATCAATCAGATTTTGCAAATTATTTTTTAAATCCTTCACCAAATAATTTTCTTCTAGAGCTTCTGAAAGATCAAAAAGAATTCGATCAGAGGTTTTAAAGTCAAAATTGACTGCATATCGTGTGGAATTTGCCAATATAGCTAAATCGGTCTCTACTAGACCATATTCTTCTAATGCTTCATAAACGCCACCATAATCGTATCTTGATATTAACCGTTCCAATACATTTTTTGATAAATTCATAATTTTTCTCCGATCTATTTATATGATTTCTAATTCAAGAATTTGAAAATCAGCTTTCTTTTTAAAACCTAGTTTATTATACAAATTTATTGCACCTATATTTTCTTTTTTTACTAACAATAGCGGTGTTTTTTTACGACTCACTACTTCATTAATTAATAGTTGTACTATTTTTTTGCCATAACCTTGCTTTCGATAATTTTCTTTGGTATAAATACTACCAATCACAATAAAATTTTCGCCGTTGTTTTCTAACATACCTTGAGAGATAATTCGTCCCTCTTCTTCAAATGCGAAATACTCATTGTTCGCATATTTTTCAATTAATTTTGTTTTTATATCATTTAATAATTTAGGATTTCTACCAAAGGACCGTTCAACATTCACTAAAAAATCAAAAGATTTATTTAGTAATTGCGGTGTCACATGACAACTCCTTTGCATAGTAAATTGTTTCCCCCCTGAATATTCCATTATATAATAATTATTAGCTTTATAATTTGTAATACTTTTTTCGAATACTTCAACGACTTTTTCGATTGATTCTTTCTTCCCTTTAATAATTTTAGGTTTGTATTTTTTTATAGCTCTTAATAAATCCAATTTTTTTAAAACTGAATCATCAATATAAGATAGATGAAGAATACCATTATTTGAGAAAACAAAAACGCCTAGTAAAATATCCTTTTCAAAATAACCATAAAAATGCCCATTCTTTTTATCATATGGGTTATATTTGAAATCTTTATTAAAATCTAAATTCAAATATAAATTTTCATAAAAATTATTTTTAATATAATGATTATAAATATTCTTATGTTCTGGTGTTAATCGAATAAATTGCCCCACAAATGTCGCCTTCTTCCTTGGTTTATAGAATTTACCAATAATTCCTCTTTGAATAATAGGTCTTCTAGTCATATCTTACAAATTTAATTATATCAAATACACGTTTGTTTTTAAAGCTATTTATGAATTAACTGTTTTGCTTACAACTAATTTTACAATATTATTAACACTATATTCATTCCATAAGAATAGCCTTAATTCAATTGTTTTTTAACTCAATTTATGGTATTCTAAAGATAGGTATTGGAATTGGAGGTTACGATGCTAGAAAAAATAAAAGATATACTATATGACTTAACAGATTTCGCATTAGTTATACTGATTATTGTTATTATGACGACTGTTATTTCAATAAAAATAACCGATGCTATGTCTGTCAATCTGTTCAGTATTTTTAATAATGAACAAACTGGTGAAACAGCTGTTATCGAGGAACCAAAAAACCCTACCGAAGAAGATGATGGCATTGAAGAAATTATTATAAAACCTGAATTTGATGAATCTGCTAATAATGAAGAAAGTGATGCTTCTGAAACAACAATAGAATCAGATAAAGAAATAACCATTGTTATAGAAAGCGGATCAACAGGTTATTCTATCGCGAAAAAATTAAGAGAAAATGCATTAATTGAAGATACAAGTGTGTTTATTAGTCGAGTAGAAGATCTTAAGCTTGGCGCTAAGCTCCAAACCGGAACTTTTGTATTAAATACATCTCAGTCTTTAGATGATATGATTTATACACTGGCTGGCCAACGTTAATTTCATGAGAATTTGATTGAAATTTACTCTGAGGTAATATAAAATAATAGAGTAGTGTAATAGTTCCCCAGTGATTACATTTAGAAGATATTAATGGATAAGATTTAGGAGGAAAATATGGGTTTAGTAACAACTAAAGAAATGTTCAGAAAAGCAAATGAAAATGGTTATGCTATTGGTGCATTTAACATCAATAACATGGAAGTACTTCAAGGAATTGTTGATGGTGCTGAAAAACATAACTCTTCAGTAATTATTCAATGTTCTGAAGGTGCACTTGACTATGCAAGACCAACTTATTTAAAGAAAATGGTTGATGCTGCTGTCGAAGATACAAATATTGATATTGCTCTTCACTTAGACCATGGTGCAACCTTTGAAGCTTGTAAGAAGTGTGTTGATTTAGGATTTACTTCAGTTATGATCGATGCATCTCACCACTCTTTAGAGAAAAATATTAGAATTACTAAAGAAGTTGTCGAATATGCACACTCTAAAGGTGTTGTAGTTGAAGCTGAATTAGGTCAACTTGCGGGTGTTGAAGATGAGATAAACGTAAGTAAAGAAGATGCAACTTATACTAATGCTGAAGATGCTAAAATATTTGTTGAAAAAACTGGTTGTGACTCATTAGCTGTTGCTATAGGAACTTCTCATGGGGCTAATAAATTTGAAGGCGAACCAGAATTAGCCTACGATAGATTACAAGAAATCATGGATCTTTTACCAGAAAAATTCCCATTAGTTTTACATGGTTCTTCTTCAGTGTATACAGAAGCTGTAGAAAAATGTAACAAGTATGGTGGAGATTTAAAAAACACTAGTGGTGTTCCTGATGATATGTTAAGCAGAGCTTGTACAGATTACAACGTATGTAAAATTAACGTTGATACTGACTTAAGAATTGCTGTAACTGGATCAATCAGAGAAGCTTTTGCTGAAAAACCAAGTAATTTTGACCCTAGAAAATACTTAGGACCTGCAAGAGACGCTGTTGCAAAAACAGTAGGTCATAAAATTAAAGATGTATTTAAAAGTGTTGACTCAAGTAAGTAAATAAATAATAAATATATACATTCAGAAGGACCTATTATAAAAATAGGTCCTTTTTTAATAAAAAAAGTAGAAGCATAAATGCTTCTACTGTCTTTCAAATTTTTCTTCATAACCATTTACTTCAAGTAATTGATTAATCATATCCCAAAATTTATATTTACCAGTTTTCTTAGATGAAGAAATCGGTATTATAAAATCATCTTCGTTCATCTGCAATGTTTTTTTAATGAGATTTAAATTCTTAGGTAAAGCAGATTTTTTTACTTTATCAGCTTTTGTACCAATAACAATCCCATTAAATCCCATTTTCTTAATCCATTCAAACATTATAACATCATCGCTTGTTGGTTTATGACGTACATCTACTAATAATAAAACCTCTAAAAGCGTTTCACGTTCCGAAAGATATGTTTCAATCATCTTACTCCATTTTACTTTTTCATCTTTAGAAACTTTTGCAAAACCATAACCAGGTAAATCTACAAACTTTACTTTACCATCTATGTCATAAAAGTTTATTACTCTTGTTTTTCCAGGTCTTGAAGACGTTCGTGCCAGTTTTGTTCGATTCGTCAACATATTAATTAACGATGATTTCCCTACATTAGAACGTCCTGCAAAAGCGAATTCTGGTGTTGGGTCCTCTGGCCACTGTTCTTTCCAAGCTGCTGAAATTATTATATCCGTATTACTTATTTTCATCTTTATCTTCCTTAATCAAAGCGTGCTCTAATACTTCTTCCATTGTTTTCACAGGTATAAACTTAATAGCTTTTTTTACAACATCTGGTACATCTTCTAAGTTCTTAATATTCTTATGAGGAATCAATATAGTTTTAATCCCAGCTCTTTTGGCAGCTAATGATTTTTCTTTTAAACCACCAATAGGTAATACACGACCGCGTAAAGTAATCTCTCCTGTCATAGCAATAGTCTTATCAACCTTTATTCCTGTTAAAGCAGAAATCATAGCTGTGGCCATTGTTATACCGGCTGAAGGTCCGTCCTTTGGTACAGCTCCCTCTGGTATATGAATATGAATATCTAAATCTTTATAGAAATCCACTGGAATATTATACTCGTCTGCAATAGATCGAATATAACTTTGGGCTGTTTTAGCTGATTCTTTCATTACATCGCCTAATTTTCCAGTTAAAACCAATTTACCTTTACCACTCATGGTTGCCACTTCAATTGATAAAGTATCACCACCAACGGATGTCCAAGCTAAACCCCTTACAACACCTACTTGATTCTCATCTTCAATGGAATCATAACTATATTTCGGAATACCAAGATAATTCTTCAAATTACGCATATCTATTCGGACACGTTCATGATCTTCGCTTACAATTTGAGCTGCTGCTTTTCTACAAAGCTTTCCTATTTTCCGTTCTAACTCACGCACCCCAGCCTCTTTGGTGTAATTGTTGATAATTGCACGTAAAGTTTTTTCAGATAGTTTTAAGTTATCTTCAGAAATACCATGCTCTTTTCTTTGCTTACTCACTAAATATTTTTCAGCAATTTTTAATTTTTCTTCCTCCGTATACCCAGGAATTCTAATAATTTCCATACGGTCTCTTAAGGCTCTTGGAATGGTACTTAAATCATTTGCTGTTGTTAAAAACAACACCTTTGATAAATCAAAAGGTACTTCCAAATAATGGTCCGTAAATTCTTTATTTTGTTCTGGATCTAATACTTCTAATAATGCTGAAGCCGGATCACCTTTATAGCTATTACTTACTTTATCTATTTCATCAAACAAGAAAACAGGATTTTTCGTGCCAGTTTCTTTTATACCATTGATGATTCTCCCTGGAATAGCACCGATATAAGTTCTTCTGTGGCCTCTAATTTCCGCTTCATCTTTAACACCACCTAGAGACATACGATGGAATTGCCGACCAAGGGCTCTTGCAATTGATTTCGCGATAGATGTTTTGCCAACGCCTGGAGGACCTACTAAACAAATGATTGGACCTTTCATCGAATTTTTTAATTTCCTAATCGCTAAGTATTCAAGCACTCGTTCTTTAACATCTTTTAATCCATAATGGTCTTCTTCTAAAATTCTTCTTGCCTCTTTAAGATCCAGATTATCTTCAGTTTCATTATTCCAAGGCAAATCTAATATCCAATTAATATATGTTCTTATAACATTTCCTTCACCACTAGAAGGATTAATCATAGTCAATCTTTTTATCTCATTTTCAATTTTCTTTGTGATTTTTTCGTCTAAATCAAGTTCATCAAGTTTTTCAAGCATTTCGTCTGTTTCTTTTTCAGAAGAAAAATCTTCACCTAGTTCCTCTTGAATTACCTTTATTTTTTCTTTTAAATAATAATCTTTCTGACGTTTATTAATATTTCCTTTAACTCTTGAATTAATCTTATTTTCAACTTCAAGAATTTCTTTTTCTTTTGCAATGAGATCTAGAATAATCTCTAACCGGTCTTTAATATTAACCGCTTCAATCAATTCTTGTTTCTTATCTAGTTTTAAATTTATATTTGAAGCAACAATATCTGCAAAACGTTCTGGGTTCTCGATGGATGACACTGACATTAAAATTTCGGGCGTAATCCTTGAGTTTACCGATACGTATTTCTCAAAAGTATCCAGTATTGATCGCATAAGTGCTTCTATTTCAGTATTTTTCTCTACAAAATCATTAAAATATTCTTCTATATCAACTTCAAAATAAGGTTCATCACTAACATAATCTTCTATTTTTCCACGGTGCTTGCCTTCAACTAATACGCGTATAGCATCTCCCGGCAATTTCAGCATTTGTTTTACACGACAAACGACACCGTATTCATATAAATCTTCTGCTTTAGGTTTTTCAACTCTAACATCTTTTTGAGAAACTAAAAATATTAACTGATCATTCATCATGGCTTCTTCCAAAGCTCTAATTGATTTTTCTCTTCCAACATCGAAATGAATTACTTCATATGGTAATATTGAAAGACCTCTTAGAGGAATTAATGGAACATTATTTTTTATATTTAATTCAGTCATAATTACCCCTTTCAACTTATTGAAAAATGCGAGTCAGTTGACTCGCATCATTATTTATTAACTACTTTTCTTTGAATCAACGTCTTTGTAAATTAACTCTGGTTGACTTTCCAAAAGAACAGCTTCTTTTGTAACAATACATTTTTCTACGCCATCTAATGATGGGATTTCATACATTATATCTAACATAATCTTCTCTAAAATTCCCTTTAAACCTCTAGCGCCAGTTTCTTTCTTAACGGCTAATCGGGCAACTTCATGAATCGCATCATCAGTAAATTCTAAATCAACACCATCAATCTCTAACAATTTATGGTATTGCTTAACTAATGCATCCTTTGGTTCAGTTAAAATACGTTCAAGTGCTTCTTCGTCTAGTTCAGTTAAGGAACTGACAACAGGTATACGACCAATGAGTTCTGGAATCAAACCAAACTTTAGTAAGTCATGGGTTTCAACCTGCTCAAATAATTCGCCGATACCATAATCTTTGTTACTTCTAATCTCAGCACCAAAGCCCATTGCTTTTTTACCAATTCTTTTTGCTATAATTTTATCTAATCCGTCAAAAGCACCACCACAAATAAATAAAATGTTTGTCGTATCAATCTTTAAAAATTCTTGATGAGGATGCTTCCTTCCACCTTGTGGTGGTACCGAAGCTTCAGTTCCTTCAATCATTTTTAATAAAGCTTGTTGTACACCTTCACCACTTACATCTCTAGTAATCGAAGTGTTTTCACTTCTTCTAGAAATTTTATCTAACTCATCTATATATATGATCCCTTTTTCTGCTTTTTCAATATCATAATCTGCTGCTTGAATTAATTTTAGCAAAATATTTTCAACATCTTCACCAACATATCCTGCTTCAGTTAAAGTTGTTGCATCCGCAATAGCAAAAGGAACATTTAAAGTTCGTGCTAATGTGCTTGCTAAAAGCGTCTTACCTGAACCTGTTGGTCCAATAAGCATAATATTACTCTTTTGTAACTCAATATCTTTAATATCTGCTTTTGTTTTAATTCGTTTATAATGATTGTATACAGCTACTGCTAATGTTTTCTTTGCATTTTCTTGACCAATTACATATTCATCTAGTGTATCTTTTATTTCCTTTGGTAATGGTAAATCGTTGAAATCTAAATCAGAACCAACTTCTTCTACCAAAATTTCATTACATAATTCAATACACTCATCACAAATATAAACATTTGGCCCTGCGACTAATCTTCGGACTTGGTCCTGTGATTTTCCACAAAAAGAACATGTTAAATGCTTATCTTTTTCATGTGACATATAATCCACTCCTATTTTCTCTTAGTTATTACCTCATCCACTAGTCCATAATTCACGGCTTCTTCAGCTGTCATGAAATTATCTCGTTCAGTATCTCTCTCAATTTTTTCTAATTCCTGACCAGTTAAATCGCTTAATAACTCATTTAATCTTTCTCTAGTTTTTAATAATCGTTCTGCTCTTATTTTAACGTCAGATGCTTGTCCTTGTGCGCCACCTAATGGCTGGTGAATCATTACTTCTGAGTTAGGTAATACATATCTTTTTCCCTTTGTCCCAGCAGCTAATAAAAATGCTCCCATACTTGCCGCCATTCCAATACAAATTGTTGATACATCAGATTTAATATAGTTCATTGTATCAAAAATCGCCATTCCAGAAGTAATTGAACCGCCTGGCGAATTTATATATAAACTTATGTCTTTATCAGGATCATCTGATTCTAAGAATAATAATTGAGCAGTTACTAAACTGGCTTGGGCATCATTTACTTCCCCATTTAACATTACAATTCTATCTTTAAGTAATCTGGAAAAAATATCATATGATCTTTCTCCCCGATTCGTTTGTTCGACTACCATAGGTACTAAATTGCTCATTGTATCCCTCCAAAATTTTGTTTATTAATTATTACTTAATATCAGCGTTGTCTACTAAGAAATCAACTGTTTTTCTAGAAACAATAGAATCTTTAATATAGTCATCGTTTCCGCCAAGTAATTCTTTAATTTCATCAACAGTTTTATCTTGTGCTTCTGCAAATTTTTCGAATTCTTTTTGAATATCTTCTTCAGTCGCTTCAATTGATTCAGCTTCTTTTACTGCATCAAATAATAAACCTGTTTGTACTCGAGCGATTGCATCATCCCGCATACTTTCTTTTAAATCATCCACGCTTCCACCTGTAAACTGAGCATATTGTTCAAGATTTAACCCTTGCTGACTTAATTGTTGTTCAAAGTTTTTTACCATACCTTCAATTTCTTGCTCAATCATTACTTCAGGAACGTCAACTTCCATATTTTCTACACATTTTTCAATAACTTTGTCTCGAATAGCACGCTCTGCATTTTCATCAGCTGATTTTTGCATTTTCTCTTTTAAATCCGCTTTATATTCTTCTAATGTATCAAATTCAGAAGTGTCTATAGCAAATTCGTCATCCAATTCTGGTAATTCTTTAGCTTTAATCCCTAAAACATTAACGTTAAAGACTACATCTTTGCCAGCTAAGTCCTTTTGTTGGTAATCCTCTGGGAAAGTTACTTCTACTTCTACTTCACTTCCAATTTCCGCACCGATTAATTGTTCTTCAAAACCTGGAATGAAAGAATCTGATCCAATTTCTAATTCGTGACCTTGAGCAGATCCACCTTCAAAAGCTTCACCATCAATTTCCCCAACGAAATCAATCATTACTTTGTCTCCGTTTTGAATAGGACGATCTTCTATATTTACTAGTCTTGCATTTTCTTCTCTTTTTTGTTGTAATTCTTTTTCAACATCTTCATCAGTAATTACCGTATCAATACTTTCAACTTCAACACCTTTATACTTTCCTAATTTTGGTTCTGGCTTAACAGCTACTTCGAATGAAACCGTCAAATCTTTATCTGCGCCCATATCTACAATATCAACTTCTGGACGATCAATTGGTTCTAAATCCAATTCTTCTAATCCTTTTTCGTATGCTTCAGGTAGTACTATATTTACTGCATCTTCAAAAAACACTTCTTGACCATATTGCATTTCAATCATTTTTCGTGGTGCTTTACCTTTTCTAAACCCAGGTAAATCAAATCGACCTTGATTTTTCTTAAAAGACTTTGTTACAGCTTCTTGAAATTTATCATTCTCGATTACTACTTCAAATTTTACTACATTTTTTTCATTACTTTTTAACTCAAACTTCATTATTATCCTCCTATAACTGACCACTTCATTATATTAATATATATATTTGATTTTAATCAAAATTTAACCTATCACTTACATATATTATATCATTATATTTTACTTGTAAACACCTTTTTTTAAATAATCCACATTTTAGGCCACTTATTAACATTATCCCCTTCACTTATAAACATTAGTTTGATATAATACATGAAGCACTAATAATTTTAGAAACCAAGGAGATTATATGGAAATTTTTAAAACTTTGAAAAATGACTATTCAATTCAATTAAATACAAATCAAAAGAAAGCACTCGTTCATAAGGATGGCCCTGCTTTAACTTTAGCTATACCTGGTAGTGGAAAAACGACTTTGCTTTTATGTCGTATCTTTTACTTAGATCAAATACACAATGTGCCCTATGAAAACATCTTAACATTAACTTTTTCAAAGGCATCAGCCATAGATTTGAAAAAAAGATATGAATCAATTTTCGGAAAACATCCAACAAAACTCAAATTTTCAACAATTCATAAGTTTTCTTATAAAATTGTTCGTCAATATTACAAATATCGAAAGGTAAACTTCGAATTAATTGAAGGGAAGTCTGCTTTCAAAAAAATTAATTTATTAAAGAGCATATATAAAAAAATCAATCATAAGCACATCAGTAATGAAGACTTAGAAAATTTAATTAATGATATAAGTTACTCTTCTAACATGATGTTAAAAGATGATTTTCCTAACAATATTAAAAATTTCGAAGAAATATATAATGCCTACAAAGAAGAAAAAAAGAAAAACAAAATGATTGATTTTGATGACATGCTCATCATCGCTCTACGTGTTTTAGAAAAACATGAAAACATATTAGAGTTTTATACTTCTAAATACCGTTATATTCAATTAGACGAAGCTCAAGATACTTCAATTGTTCAACACAAATTAATCAAATTGCTAAGTAAAAATCACAACAATGTTTTTATGGTTGCAGATGATGACCAAAGCATCTATGGCTTTAGAGGGGCTTACCCTAAATATTTATTAGATTTCAAATCCCATTATAAGACTGGGAAACTTTTCTATCTGCAACATAATTATCGATCAAGTTTCGAAATTATAGATGCTTGTCAAGAATTTATTAGTCATAATAAAAACAGATACAATAAAAAAATCATCAATAAAAATGATAAATCAAAACCTATAAAAATTATTGAGTTTTCAAATAATATCGAACGAAATCAATTTTTATTAAATTCTATAATGGCAGACGAACAAATTGAAACAGCTATTTTGTATCGAAATAATATTTCTGGTTTACCATTAATCAACTTACTTGAAAAGGAAGACATTCCCTTTAATATTCGTGGAAAGAATACAAATTTATTTAGTCATTGGTTAATTAATGATATCAAAGCATTTTTTAATATTATCCTTATTAATCAAGACGTTGAATCCTTTGAACGCATTTACTATAAACTCAACAGCTATATCTCAAAGAATATGATTAATTATCTAAAACTTAATGCCCGTGGGCAAAGTGTTTTTGATTGCCTTATTCAAAATCCTAGCCTCAAAAAATTTCAATCGGATACTTTTAGAAATTTAAAAGATATATTTATTACTGCTAAAGAACAATCGCCCCTTGAAATCATCAACACAATAAAATATGATTTAAATTATTTAAATCATTTAGACGAGTATGCTTCAAGGTCAAATAATCACTATGATAATTTGAAAGAAAAACTTCAAATTCTAGAAGCTATTGCTTCAAAGGAAGCTTCAGCTTTTGAGTTTCTTGACCGTTTAAATCATCTAGAAGATGTTGTCAAATCTCATAAAAATAATATTGAAAATAGAATTGTCTTATCAACAATGCACTCAGCTAAGGGATTAGAGTTTGAACGCGTTTTTATTATTGATGTTAAAGACTCTATACTACCGCAATCTGATCAAAACATTGAAGAAGACCGTAGACTACTTTATGTGGCATTAAGTCGTGCGAAAAACAATTTAAATATTTTACATTCAAAGTTTATTTCAGGAAAATATAATAACAAAATCCAATTTATCGATGAATTGAAAAAGAATAGTAATGTAAATTACAAAATCTATAAAGCAAAGGAAAAATTCACTTTAGAAAAAGGAGAAATTGTTCATCACAAGAAATTTGGTGTCGGTAAAATACTAGACATTACCAATAGGAATGTTAGCATTGCTTTCGATCAATCCTTAAAAGTTCTATCAAAAGATCTTTGTATTCGAAAAAAATTATTAACAAAAACAAAAGAAGAAAGCCTTTAATATTGGTTTTCTTCTCTATATTCCTCTAAAATTTCAGATAATACATCCTTTGTTACACTATAGGAAAACCCTCTTCGATTGAGCAATCCGCTTAATCGATTATATCTTTTTTGATAAGAGATATTTGTGTAATGATCATTTTTTTTGCTAGCAATTTTATAAGCCGCTGTGTACTCATCATCATTTGAATAATCCATCAATTCTTGATCAATAATTGCAGAATCAATACCCATTGATTCTAACTTATACCGTATTTTCCTTTGACCCATTTTTTTAATTTTAAAACCAATATACTCTTTAGCAAATCCTTGATCATCTATATAATTCAATTTAGTTAATTCTTCAATGACCTGATCTATTGTTACATTCATATATTCTTTTTCTTTTAGTTTTTCTTTTACCTCAAAGGTCGTTCGATTCCTATAAGAAAGGTAATGCAAAGCGTCATTTAAGGCTTTACTGTATTCATCATCTATAATAATTTCATTCTTTAAATTTTCGTCTATAACCATACCTAATGATAAATCATATTTCATTAATGTCTGATAATAGATTCCAAATGCATATTTATCGTCAATAAAAATAGAAACCCTATTTTTATTTTTCTTCTGAGTTTCTACCTTTGTTATTTTATCCGCCATCTTTTCCTCTTTTTTCTATACTTTCGTCAATTATTTTAATGTTAATCCAGTCAATTTGCATTTCATGACCAGTACCCCACCCATAGCCATGGGTGAAAAAGCGAACATAATCTTTGTCTAATTCTAAACCACCCGTATGGTATTCTTTTCCATTAATGATATATGAAATCCGATTCATCCTTGTATCATATATTAATTCTTCTTCAAACCATTCATCAAATATAGGTTTAATTAACCGGGCACTATCTGTCGCTTCCCATGTGGGTGGTAACACTCTGAATATATGCCGCCCTGGTCTTGTAGAGTCATCATTATAGTCATGGACATATTCAACTAGAACTGCCGCATCACCAAAAGATTTACCCCATTCTTTATTATAATCAGGAGCAATAAAATCAGAATTTGTCTGAAACATGGTTAAGCCGCCAGTAAAACGATCATTAGCATAACTTATTTTCACCCTTCTCTTAAATTTAATAACATAATCTTCTTCAATCCTTAATGGCTTTGACAATAAATAAGGTCCTTTATCTGTCTCTTCAATCTTTAATGACAAAATACCATTTTCTATATTTATATCATTCAACATTGATTTTTCAGACTTCCATTGACCTAGGTACCAAAATTCTCTATTAAAGGTTTCAAATTCATCGGTATAGTCCAGAATTACTTTTGAATCATTTGGATCGTATATGAAAAAATAATAACTTGCAACAATTGCTGCAAATACAATAAATGAAAGTAATTTTCTCACACGACTCCTCCTTAAAGATTTAATTCTTCTTTTCTAATATAGCATATATGTTATTGATGAAGCTAACATTGAAAACACTAATATTCCAACAATTGCTATAGCAATATATTTCGTATACTTTCTATTCAAAATCAACACCTCTTTTTCCTTCTAAATTAAAAACTCTTTTTATTTTGTTAACATTAAAAGAATAACTGTGTACAGGAAAATTCTTTTTAATGTTTAATTTAAACTCCAACTTAAACGTTTCTTTACTCATCCACTTAATTCTTATAAAATCAATTTTCTTTTTTAATTGCGTATCTTCCATCTTTTTTTCAATCAATTGTTTCAAGATTTCTAGATTAACGTATTCAGCATTTATATCTTGAAAATAACCATAGATTGTATAGATTATAATTTTTTTGGTTTTTTCATAAAAATAAAATCCAATTGTTATTTTAACAATATTATAAGCTAATAAAATAAAAGCTGTTGCAATAAGAGCTATTATTATATCCATAATATATTTCCTTTCTATAATCCTCTAATTAATCAACAGGAACAGTCTTATCATAATTAATTGTGTTAAACAATTCTTTTAATTCCTTTGTTGTTAATTTTCTCCATTTACCCGATTGAAGATTTCCTAATTCTAAATTAATGATTCGCACTCTTTTTAAATTGACAACTCTATACTTGAAATGCTCACACATTCTACGAATTTGTCTATTCAATCCCTGGGTAATAATGATACTAAAAGTATGGTCATCAATATATTTCACTTCTGATGTTTTCGTTCTGCCCACTTCTAAGGTTACTTCCCCAGACATTTTATTCAAAAAATCTTTTGTAATCTTCTGTTCCACTGTAACAATATATTCTTTCTCTTGATCATTTTTTGATTTTAGAATCTTATTAACAATATCTCCATCGTTTGTTAATAATAGGAGTCCTTCTGAATCTTTATCCAATCGTCCAACAGGAAAGATTCTTTCGGGATAATTCATAAAATCAATAACATTTGAATCATCATGACTTGCAGTTGTCACTGTAATACCTTTTGGTTTGTTTAATAGTATATACTCATTGTTCCCCGTTATTTCAATCATTCTTCCCTTAATCATGACAATATCAAGGTCTCCGATATCATCTCCAATATCAGCTACTTTTCCATTGACTTGTACTACCCCGCCTGCAATCAATTTATCTGCCTCACGTCTAGAACAATAACCAGCTTTGCTTAAATACTTATTTATTCTCATAAAACCCTTTCAATTAAACTTCAATTTCCAATTCAGCCCATTCTTCAGCCACATCAATTACTTTAAAGCCTACTCTTTCCATAATTTCGATTGTTTTCTTATCATTCTTATTGATAAATGAGCGAATAACATCTTCTGAGTAACCATAATACTCAATCAAAAATTCTATACCTTGAGATACAAAATCTGTACCAATGCCTTGGGTCATATATTCTGGTAACAAGGCTAAACTTATTTCTAGTATATCATCTTCGAAATAACACTCAATAAAACCAATGGTTTCGTCATCAATAAAACTCGCAATGAATTCATATCCGTCTCTATCTAATAAATCATCAATATCTTCAGGTTCATGTTCTAAATTAAAACAATCCGTATTGCCACTAAAATCTTTACTTACAATTAAATTTGCATATTCTTCCGTCATTTTTTTAAAATTCACTATCATACGAGTCCCCCTCATGTAATTCTATATTCTTATTATAATACAAAATCTATAATAGGTTAACCAATTTCCTAAATTAATTTCTAGATTTAAAAAAATACCTAATTAAAGGTATTATTTCATATTTTTTTTATATAAGTTTGTTATTTTTTTGTTGCGAGTATTCTTTCTTTGTTTGGGCTGTATTTTTGAATTATTACTCTCTATTGTATAAATTTCTGTAACAACAGTTTTTAAACGAATTAATTGTTTCATGTTTTTAGATCGATCAATCTCATCTAAAGATTTTAAATTATTTTTCTTTAAAAAATCTTTATAAGCTTTATTAAAAGCTATATCTAATTCTAATATTTCTCTTGCTTCACCATTATTTTTTAACAGCTCAAGCTTTTTAGTTGACAGATCTATTAATTCTTTCATACCAATCTCCATTACAATTTAATATCTATACTACTACCTTTATGAGGTGTTACAGAACGTTCCATAGCTTTCATTAATTGATCTACACTTTTTGTATCCTGGTTCATAACCTTGCTTAAATTCGCAATGTTAATTGCAGATTTTATACTCTGAATATTTTGTACTTGTAAACTTGTAATATTCATTTAACCACCTCTTGTATGTGCATTATATCATATCTTTACTTAAGCTGCTAATTTATTTGTGGTATATTTTTTTTATTATTAATTGTTTTTTCTGTCTTGACTTTAAAGTATTAAATTCATACAATGTTATAAGACAAAAGAAAGGATGGCTTTATGGAACTTATATTTAGTTTAGTTATTGGGTTAATCATTGGGTTAATCTTTAAAATCAAAAAAACAATATTGAAAATGAATGGAAAATTCCAGTTACTTGTACTGTTTATGCTACTTTTTTCAATGGGGGTTTCTTTAGGTATTAACCCTGATATCGTTACAAACTTAAGTAATATTGGATTTATTTCTATTGTTTTTTCAGTATTAATCGTTGGATTTAGTATCATCTTTGTTTTTATTTTCGGAAAAATATTAAGGTTTGGGCGATAATATGTTGTTTACAATGGGAATCGTATTTGCAGTCATCTTAGGGATTTTTACTGGTCACTTATTTATTTCAGTGGATAGTTTAAGCTCAATTAATGCTGTATCTTCTTATCTTTTAATTGCTTTACTATTCTCAGTAGGTATTGACTTGGGTAGTAGTAAAGAAACTTTTAAAGATATTAAATCAAAAGGTAAAATGCTACTTTTTCTTACAATTGCAGTCATGGGTGGTACTTTTTTTGGTGGTTTTGTCGCTGGTTTACTCACAGATATTCGACCAAATGCTTCTCTCGCTATTTCAGCAGGCTTTGGTTGGTACTCATTAGCACCAGTCATCTTAAATAAAATTGCAAATTCTGAAATAGCAGCAATTGCTTTTTTAACAAATATTTTTAGAGAGGTTTTTGCAATCATACTTATACCAATTCTAGCAAAGTACGTTAACTTCTTTACAGCACTTGCACCTGGTGGTGCAACGTCAATGGATACAACTTTACCGATTATTTCAAATGCCACAGATGAAAACCATTCGGTTATTGCATTTTTACATGGGGCAATATTGTCCTTTTCAGTACCATTTTTAGTTAATTTTTTCTATCTAATCAACTAAAATATTCAAAAAATAAAAGGATTCTTTGATTAATTTTCAAAGAATCCCTTTTTTATTTTTAATTTTCCTTATTAGAATATTTCGACCGATAAAGTCTTCGGCGATCTAAGGTCCATATCGGATCAGAAAAGCCTCCTGCTTCTAACTTATCAGTTTCTTCTTCAAAATCATACACCCTTGCATCAATAATATCAATGTGGTGCAATAATTCAGCTTCTAAGAACATTGGCTTTTTTGGACTACCAAACTCTGGTTCATAATGATGGGATAAAATCATATGTTGCATCATCATAGAAATTTCTTGATCCAAATCTTTTTCTTCAGCAATCTTATCAACGGTTTTTATACCCATGATTAAATGTCCTAATAATTTGCCTTCACTTGTGTAATCAGAAACAACCCCTAAATGATCTGCATCCATCTCATTAATCTTTTCAATATCATGTAGTATAATCCCTGAATACAATAAATCTTGATCAACAGCATCGTAAATCATAGCTAATGACTCGCCTACTTTGAGCATTCTTTTAATATGGTACAGTAATCCGCCGCGAATAGAATGGTGATTTGACTTTGCAGCAGGGTATGTTAATAATTTTTCGTGATACCTTTCTAAGATTGTCTCAGTAATTACTCGAATGGTGTCATTTGAAAAATTCTCAACTAAACTTAAAATTTCTTGATAAGTTTCTTCCGTATCAATTGGTGCAGCCATGACTAATGCATCAATATCGTATTCATCTTCTGTTGCTAATCTTATTTTAGTTATTTTAAACTGAGGGCTATCATTCCATGAGGTAACTGTTCCTTTTACCTTTACAACATCACCTGCTTTTAATGTTTCATGCTCATTTTTCTCGATATTCCACAATTTTGAGTTAATATCTCCAGTTTTATCTTGTAAATTTATATCTAAGTAAAGTTTGTTATTACTAGATGTCTTTACATTAAATGCACTAATTAAATAAAAACCTACTATATTATCTCTTACTTCAAATGCTTTAATTTCTTTTTGATCCATATTTATCTCCTTAAAAAGAAAACCCCTAAAAAGGGGTCATCATTAATCTAAAATTTCTACATCATATTTTTCTTTTAAATTCTCCACTTTGCTTAAATAAAGATCGTTTTGCTTTTTGATTGTTAATTCTTGAGCAATTTGATCTTTAACTTCTTCAAATGAACTTTCGCTTCCTTCATTTTTCTCAGTTGTTTTTATTAAGTGATAACCAAATTGAGTTTTTACTGGTTCACTTACTTCTCCAACTTCTAAATTGAAAGCAACAGATTCAAATGCAGGTACCATTTTTCCTTTTTCAAAAGTACCTAAGTCTCCGCCACGATCCTTTGAAGGACAAGTTGAATATTTTTTTGCAGCTTCTTCAAAAGTTAAATCGCCTTTTAATTCTTCCGCAATTTCTTTAATTTTATCTTCTTCTTTCACTAAAATGTGCTTGGCACCAACACTTTCAGACTTTCCATATTTTGCTTTATCTTCTTCGTAATGTGCTTTTAATTCATCTTCAATTACTTTAACGTCTTTTAAAGTGTTATGAATATTTAATTGCTTTAAAATGTTTGCTTTAGCTTTTTCTAATTCAGCTTTAAATGCTTCTGATTCTTGTAAATCAGAATCAATTGCATCAAAGTAAAATAATTCTTGATTCACTAATTCTTTTACTAGAAGTGCATCACCCTGTGGTCCTTGAAATTGCGCTGCTCTTTGTTGTCCTAAAGATCTAAGTAAGTTATTTTTATCTACTTCTGTTATTACGTTGCCATTAACTTTAGCTAATACTTTTTCGCTCATTATCATTCTCCTCTTATCTTCGTCTAAAAATCATCACTTCAATCATAACAAAGATTAAAAAGGTTGTCTAGTAAAATCTATGATTGCTTCAATGGTAAAATAATGTTGATTGTTGAACCAACATTCTCATAAGACTCTACTTCAATCGCCCCATTGTGTTTATTTGTAATAATATCATAGGTTATGCTTAAACCTAAACCAGTACCAACCCCTACATCTTTTGTTGTAAAAAAAGGATTGAAAATTTTAGATATCGTTTCTTCATCCATACCACAACCATTATCACTAATACTTAGCATAACACTCGATTCTGCAATAAATTCCGTTTTAATCTCTATCAATCCATGTTCAATATTTTCTTTATTTGTCTTAATTGCATGTACTGCATTGATTAAAATATTTAAAATCACTTGGTTTATCTCTCCTGCATAAGCTTCAATATCCGGCATCTCTCCAAGATCTTTCTCAATTGCAGCAATATACTTGTACTCATTTTTAGCAATAATTAATGTTTCTTCAATGCCTTCATTTATATTATATTTAACAAATTCTTTAAAAGCATCTATTCTAGAAAAACTTCGTAAACTTTTGATGATTTCTTTTACTCGGTTTAAGCCAGCACTCGTATCTTCAATTATTTCATAAATATCATTTACAATAAACTCGTAATCTTGATCTTTTTTAAATCTATCAATTGAATCGTCGCTAATTTTTAAATCATCATATTTTTTCATTAACTTTTGAATAAAGGAAATGTATTCTTCTAATGTTTCAAAATTACTTAATATGAAACCTAAGGGATTATTAATCTCATGAGCAACGCCAGCAGCTAATTGACCAATACCAGCCATTTTTTCTTTCTGAACCAATTGTGCTTGTGTCACTCTTAATTGTTCATTTGCAACAAACAACTTTTTATGTTCAGCTTTAGTCTTTTTTAATTGTACGGCCAATTCTTTTCTCAACCTAATCTCTCGAATAGCATTCTCTATTCTTGCAAGAAATTCATAGTCATTATATGGCTTAGTAATATAATCAGATGCACCTATTTCAAAGGCTTGTGATAGTTTAGTTGAGTCATCAATTGAAGTGACAATAAGGGTTTTTATAACTTGCAACTGCTCATCGTTTTTTATAGCTTCTATAAGTTCTAAACCAGTCATTTTTGGCATAACTAAGTCCGTAATCACTAAATCCACTTCATTTATTTTAATATAATCTAATGCTTCGACAGAATCAAGGAAAGTTTTTAGAGAACAGACTATTCGGCTTTCCTCAATGATATCCTTTGCTACATTTATCATTATTTTTGAATCATCTACTATTACGACCTTCAAAACATACACCTACCTTAATTAAATTTTTGCTGTCAATGTTACAACGCTTTTATCATTTGCCTCTATTTTAAAACTTCCATTAAGAATATTAACAAAAGCTGAACTTAAAATGTAAATTGTATTTTTCCTTACGCCGTCATAAACTGCTGGCATATGATTAACACTTATTATAAAGTCCATAACTTTTATATTTTTTTCTTCTTTTTCTAAAATTTCTATTTCAATAACTGATTCTTCTGTTATTTTGATAATATCTTTTAGAATCATTTTAATAAACCAAGAAAAATGAACGAAATTTATTGGCGATTTCTTATCTTCATTTAGATTCGTATCAAAATTAACTTTTGCTTTAGTATTAACATCTATTAGTTTTTGAATAATACTTTCAACTTCAAGTTGCAAATCTTTTAGTGTTATTACATTTTTAAAAGTTGGTAAAGTTTCAATAAAATTATTTGTAACGTTCTCAATGAAACTTAATTCTTCTTTTAATCGTAATTTATCCACTTTATCTTCTTTTAATTGTAGGGATAAAAAATAAGAATAATTTATAATTATTTTATTTAATTGCTTGATATTTCTAAAATCTTCTTGGATTTGCTCATAATTTTGTTGGTTAGTTGCAACGAGTTCCTTAAACAATTCGTTTTTCTTATTAGCTGATACCATGTCATTTATGTAAGCAATATTTTCTTCGTATTTTTCTAATCCTTCGATAATGATTGGTTTCAATTCCGTTTTTAAATCCCAAGGTTTTAAAATGAATTTATATATATTTAAGGCATTAATCGTTGCGATAATTTGTGCTAAGTTTGTATAACCTGAGAGAATAACTTTCACAATACTAGGCTTTATTTCATTAACTTTTTTTAGCAATGCTAAGCCGTCCATCTTTGGCATTTTCATATCCGTAATAATCATAGCGATTTCTTCATTTTTTATAATTTCAAGGGCTTCTTCGCCAGTTGTAGCGAAAAACTTTTTATACTTTTCTAAATGTAAACCTCTTTTAATTGCCTTTAGCACTTGCATTTCATCATCTACAAATAAAACATTATATTTTGATAATTTCTCACTACTCATTTTCAAGGCCCCCCAGATTATTTTTTACTATTATGAATTAATACTTCATTTTTCATAAAATCTTCAATTTTGTCATAAAATTTTTCGGTTGTTAAATCTAAAGCCTCAATCACTTTAGAGTCAATTACATTATTTTCCTTTTCAGGGGCGATGATCTGCCATGACAATATATTTGCTAAATAAATAACTTTAACAATTTCTTTATTGATTATCCTGTTACTTAGGGGTTCATGATGGTATAGCGCCGTTTCAACAATCGGTAATGGAATTTCCCACCAGTTTAATAAATAACCACCAATAATTTCATGATTAAAGCCTAATAATTTTTTTTCATAGTTTAATCGCCGATCGACATCTACAATATTTCCATTATTGAGAACATCTATTTTTTTATGCTGTTCTTCAAAATAATTCATGATGACCACACGACCAATATCGTGAAGTAAGCCAGCAGCTGAATATTCTGGTGGTAATTTTTTTAAAAGTATCTTTGAATAAATAAATCCAGCCATTTTATTTGTTAAGGCAGCATGTTTCCATAATTTTTCAACATCATCAATATCAATATTACTAAAAATTGTATTACTAACAACAATATTTTTAACATTGATTAAGCCAATGTACAAAATAGCTTGTTTAATTGATCCAGTTTTGGCAGCATAAAAAGCTGAGTTAGCAACTTTTAAAACCCTTGAAGCTAAAGATTGATCTTTTTCTATTTCTAATCTAATATTTTCTATACTTTCATTGTTTTCAAGCATCTCATTGATTTTTTTATATAGTTTAGGCACTGTTGGCAAAGACTCTAAGTTATTAAACAATTCAAATAGTCCTTGGTCTTGTAGATTATTTTCTAATTCAAAAATACTCGAAATTATATCCCTTAACTCCTTGTTATCCCATGGCTTATACAAATAAACTTTAGCTAAATTTTTTTCTATAGCTGTAATCACATCACTACGATCAGAATAGCCACTTAAAGCCATTCGTATGACATTAGGATAGTGTTTTTTAACTTTTTCTAATAACTCAAATCCATTCATTACAGGCATTCTTATATCAGATATAATCAAATCTATATTATATTCCTTTAGATAGACTAAAGCTTCTTTTCCACTAGAAGCAAAAAAGCAATTATACTCACTTTTAAAGAATATTCTTCTTAAAGATTTAAGTATTTGTTCTTCATCATCAACAAACAATATTTTTTTCTTTTTATTTTTATCCAAAACGCCACCTACTCTCATTACTCAGAAACACCCAATTTATTATTAGTTTAACAAGGCATTCTTTTAACTTTTAAAGATCTTCTGTTTTTACAGAATACTGCATACGTTCATTAAAGTCTTTAATATTAGCTTCTGCAATTCTTTGATTAACAGCATTCACCTGATCCAAAGACATAAGCCCTTTGACCTTTGCCTTTAATAAAATACTGTTAATTGAAGAATAGTCAGAAATCTCATGTTTTTTAATCTCTAGATCTATATCCTTTAACAATTCCTCTAATAAATGACATTGTATTTTATTTTTACTAGTTTTACTAAAAACATGGACTTGATCACTAATAACAATAAAATCATGTTTTTCAAATGTACCTTCAGATTTCAAGAATACATTCCACTGGCATTCAATATCAGGTAAATTTAAATTTATTTTATCAATAGTGTTTAATAATTCTTCTGAAATATCTCTTTTATAATTATAATAATATTGACGTTCATCTTCACTCTTAGGTGCTTTAAAGAGATTTAACTCTGGAATTTTATTATTTTTATCATATTCAAATTCAATAATTTCTTCAATTTGTTCATTAATAAATGATACTTTCAAAGTTTCTTCTGTTTCAATAATTTTTCCAATACCAAAATGATTATGTAAAACTAAATCGCCTTTTCTGTATCTTTTAAAACTAAGGAAATCTTTTAATTTATCAAATAAAGTATCAATTAAACTTTCTTCTTCAAAAATCTGAGACGCTTCACTCACGCTATTTTCTAGATTACTATCAATCTCTTTCTTCTTATCTAAATAATAATTCTCTACAGATTCTTTGCTAAGATGATTGGCTTGTTTTCCAAGGGCTTCTAAATCTCTTTCCATTGATTGAATATCCTCTTCAATACTTTCGTAATCATCTACCATCTTTTCATATTCTTCTTCACTATCTTCTAACGCTATTCCTTCGTTATTCTTATGAGATGCCTCTTCAGTTAGTTTGTTTTCAGTAACTTTTCCTAGCATTTCTTGCTGTTTCTCTTGGCCTTCATCTGCTAGCCTAATAGTCTCCTCTAAATTCTCAGTTTTTTCTTCAACATCAAATTTCTCTTCATTGGATAATGCCTTAGTTTTACTAGGATTATTTTTAAAAGAATGGACAAGATAATTAATTATCTCTATTCCTACTATTGCTAAAAACAAACCACTTAGAAAATAAAATATTATTGAATTAAAAAAATAACTCCCAATCATTGCAATAAAAATTGTTGTTAATAGTATTTTACCTCTGTTTGTCACTTTATAATTTTTCATTATATCACCTGAATAAATTATACCATATTCAAGGGGTTTCTTAAACAATCCATTCAATAAAATAGCCATTACAAATTAACGTAATGGCTACTTATATATTAAATTTGACTATACACTTCTATTTTATCGAAAGTTTCATAACAATGGAAGGTGTCCAAAAAAGCCTCAACAGTATTTATGGCTGTAAAGATTGGCACATTATAGGCCATTGCTTTTCTTCTTAAACCAAATCCTTTTGTTGACTGATCATGCCCAATAAAAGGCATATTAGCTATAAAGAGTAAAGACTCAATATCATCATCATACAACTTAATATCGCAGAAATCCTTATAGTATTCAACAGTTCCTTTTGTCCCCATAATATTAAATCCCATTTGATTTAAATGCTCAATTAGTTTCATAAATTCTTCTTTATGTTGATCTGAAATACTTAGTAAAACATTTTTCTTTTTACCATCATAAATATTTTTGTATTGAGAAAAGAATGTTTTAAATAATGCAACGTCTAAGGATTTATCCAAACTTAGAATTTCACCCGTTGATTTCATTTCAGGCCCTAAAGCAATTTCTCCTTGATTAATTTTCTCCATGGAAAATACTGGTCCTTTGACAGCAAAGAGTTCTTTTTCTTTAACAATTCCTTTTTCCTTTAGTTTCTCACCAAGCATTACTTGGGTCGCAATTTTTACCAGGGGTGTTTTGGTTACTTTACTAATAAATGGTACGGTTCTAGAACCCCGAGGATTGACTTCTAGTACATATAATTCATTTTTATAATAAATTAATTGAATATTTATTAAACCTATTGCATTCATACCCTTTGCAATTTTCTTAGCGATATCATATATTTGTTTCTTAATTTCATCACTAACATTAATTGAAGGATAAATCGCAATTGAATCACCCGAATGGACACCTGCTCGTTCGAGATGTTCCATAATTCCAGGGATTAAGACATCTTCGCCATCACTTACAGCATCGATTTCTAATTCTAATCCTGGTAAATATTCATCAATTAAGACATTTCCTTGATTGTTTATAAATACTTTTTCTAATTGTGCTTTAAGTGCTTCTTTATTTTCAACAGTTTTCATGCCTTGTCCACCTAGAACATAGCTGGGTCGAACCAATAGCGGATAATTTAATTGTTTTGCTTTTAACATACCATCCAGAACAGAAAATGCACCTCTACCCTTTGGATATTTTATGTCATTTTCTTCTAAGATTTTTATGAATTCATCTCTGTCTTCTACTGCATGAATGCCATCATAGCTTGTACCTAAAATATTTATGCCTCTTTCGTTTAAAAAAGACGCCAGTTTAATAGCTGTTTGCCCACCAAATTGTAAAATAACACCTAATGGTTTTTCTTTTTCAATTATGTTGAAAATATCTTCTTTTGTAATTGGTTCAAAATATAATTTATCCGACATATCAAAATCTGTTGAAACAGTCTCAGGATTATTATTGATTACGATAGATTCATAGCCTAAGGCTTTAATCTCTAGTAGACACTTCACTGTAGAGTAATCAAATTCTACCCCTTGGCCTATTCGTATAGGACCGGAACCTATAACAATCACTTTTTCTTTCCCACTGATCTCTACTTCATTATGGTCGCCATAAGTTGAATAATAGTAAGGTGATACTGCTTCAAACTCGCCTGCACATGTATCAACCATTTTGTAAGATGGAAAAATATTATTCTTTAAACGGTAATCAATAATATCTTCTGTGGTTTTGTCTAAAACCAATGAAGCAATTGTTGTATCAGACATGCCATATTTCTTAAGCTTCTTAAATTCATCAATACTGATTCTATCAAATTCAACATTTGTAATTGACTTCTCCATATCAACAATATTTTTTAATTTTTTCAAGAAATAGAGTTCTATCTTTGTCTGTTGATGAATCATTTGAATACTGACTTCACGTCTAATAAGCTCACTAATAAAAAATATTCGCTCAGTGCAGGGTTTTGTGATTTTATCCATTAATTCGTCTAAAGTTAAAACCTTTGCTGTTTCAAGACGTAGATCATATTGACTCATTTCTAAGGCGCGTACAGCTTTCAAAAATGCTGCTTCAAAATTATTACCAATAGCCATGACTTCTCCAGTAGCCTTCATAGTTGTACCAATGGCATTATTGGCATCTGTAAATTTATCAAAAGGCCATCTTGGTATCTTAATGACACAATAATCTAACGCCGGTTCAAAACTTGCAAAAGTTTTCTCAGTAATGTCATTCTTTATTTCATGTAATGGATAACCTAAAGCTATTTTTGTTGCTACTTTTGCGATAGGATATCCCGTCGCCTTTGATGCTAAGGCTGAAGATCTTGAAACTCTTGGATTTACTTCAATAATAAAATATTCATCACTTTTAGGATTTAATGCAATTTGTACATTACATCCCCCTTCAATCTTAAGCTCATCAGCAATTTTTAAACTGGCTTTTCGAAGCATCTGATAGGTTTTATCATTTAATGTCTGTGACGGTGCTACAACAATACTGTCACCTGTATGCACCCCTACTGGATCAATGTTTTCCATGTTACAAACTGAAATACAAGTACCATTAGCATCACGCATGACTTCATACTCTATTTCCTTATAGCCAGTAACGGATTTTTCAATTAAAACTTGGTTCACAATACTTAAATTTGTACCACTTCTTATTTTTTCTATAAGTTCTTCTTCATTATGCACATGTCCACCACCGGTACCACCTAAGGTATAGGCTGGTCGAACAACTACAGGATAGCCAATGGTTTTTATAAACTTTAAACCTTCTTCAACATTGGTAACCATTTTACTTTCAATCACGGGTTCTCCTATGCTTTCAAGAAATTTTTTAAATTTTTCCCGATCCTCTGCTAACATTATTGTTTCAATACTCGTTCCGATAATCTTGATATTATAACGATCAATTATGCCTTCTTCAGATAATTTGTGAGCTAAATTAAGTCCGGTTTGTCCGCCTAAAGTTGGTAGTAACATATCCGGTTTCTCTTTTTTAACTATTTTTTCTACAAATCTATATTCTAAGGGTTCAAAGTAAACTTTATCTACAATTTCTTCATCTGTCATAATCGTTGCTGGATTATTATTAATTAAAATAACTTCATAACCTTCTTCTTTTAAAGCCATACATGCCTGAGTACCTGAATAATCAAACTCTGCTCCTTGACCAATAATAATTGCGCCAGATCCTAAAACCAATACTTTTTTCATTTACTTCACCTCCATCATTTCAATAAATTCATCAAACAAGAAAAGTGTATCGTGTGGACCAGGTGAAGCTTCAGGATGAAATTGAACTGAAAATATATTCTTCCCTTTAATTGCCAATCCTTCAATGGTTTTATCATTTACATTTTCATATATGACTTCAACAGCATCGCTTTTACCGATTACTTCATACCCGTGGTTTTGTGAGGAAATAAAAACTTTATTTGTTTTCTTATTGATTACTGGATGGTTTGCTCCTCGATGGCCAAAGGTCATTTTTTTCGTTTCCAAGCCATAGATTAATGCAATCAGTTGATGACCTAAACAAATACCAAAAGTTGGATATTTTTCAATGACTGCTTTTAAATTTTTTATAATTTCTGTTAATGTATCTGGATCCCCTGGCCCATTGGATAAAAAGAGCCCTGTTGGGTTATACTCAATAATCTCTTCTGGCTTAAAACCAGCATTAAATACTTTTAATTCTTGTACTCTTAATTTTATATTCTTTAAAATATTTTCCTTTATACCAAAATCAATAACCGCTACTTTGATGCCATTTTTTTTAAGCCCTTGAACCACGTAATTTTCTTTTGTTGATACTTCATAAACTGGTTTATCATTTGAATATTTATTAATCTCTTTTATCGTTTCATCCATATCATCTGATGCCTTGATAATTTTTCCATTCATTGCACTTTTATTTCGAATGAGTTGAGTAATTGCACGTGTATCTACACCTTCAAGTACAACAATATTCTCTTTCTTTAAAAATTCATCTAAACTTAAATCACTTTCCCAGTTGGAATAAAAATCTGAAATTTCTCTTACTACAAAGCCTTTGACTTGAATTTTTTTCGATTGATCATCAAAGGCATTAATACCATAGTTACCTATTAAAGGATATGTCATTACAACGATTTGACCATAATAGGATGGGTCAGTCAATACTTCTTGATAACCTGTCATTGAAGTATTAAAAACTACTTCTCCTACTGCTAAAGCATTGGTGTCTCCTAATAGATTGCCTTCGAAAATTGAACCATCTTGTAAGATTAATTTACCCTTCATAGGAAACCTCCTTATAGCAAAAAAGATGGCCTTTTTTATCAAAAGTAGCCATCAAAAAATCGTAGAATTTTTTCATTCTGTGCTCCTTTCTAGTCTCTCGGACTAATTTAAAAGATTAAAATTATTATTAAACTTGCATTATTATACATAATAAGCAAATAAGACAAATTTGTCAATGGTTATCTTTCTAAATGTAAAACCACCCCTATGAAGGAAAATATTTTCCTTTATAGTATAACTTAATCTTTTTTATTCATATCATTTATAAATTTTTCTCCATCATTTATCATTTTTCTTACACTCTTTTCACTTGTTGAACCTTCTGATTTTTTCATATTTACTGAGTGTTCAATTTTTAAATGTTCAAATATATCTTCATCAAAAATTTGAGAGTAGCTTCTGAAATCCTTAAGACTTAAATCTTGAAAGATTAAATTTTTGGCTTCCAGATCTGAAACCATTGTACCGACTACTTGGTGAGCTTCTCTAAATTCTAAACCATTTCTTACTAAATAATCTGCAATATCCGTTGCTTGTAAATAACCCTTCATGCATGCTTTTTTCATTGTCTCTTCATTAAAGGTCATGGTTTTAATCATTGCATCAAAAATTTCTAAAGTTTCAATGGTTACCTTTGCTGTCCCAAACAAATATTTCTTATCTTCTTGCATATCTTTATTGTATGCAAGGGGTAGGCCCTTCATCATTGTCAACACTCCAAACAAATTAGAGAATACTTCTCCACTCTTACCACGTATGAGTTCGGCTACATCAGGATTCTTTTTCTGAGGCATAATACTGCTACCTGTTGAAAAAGCATCATCTAAACTGAAAAAGTGATATTCTTGGGACGCGTAAATAATAATTTCTTCACAAAATCGACTGAGGTGCAAAAATAACATCGAAGCAGCATTCAGAAATTCAATAATATAATCTCGATCAGAAACAGAATCTAATGCATTAGCCGTCACTTGTGAGAAATTTAATTGTTTCGCTACAAATTGTCGATCTGTTTCATAATTTACGCCTGCCAATGCACCAGCACCTAAGGGCATTGAATCAATATGCTCTAATAAACCATCAAAACGTTCGAAATCTCTTTTAAATTTATGAAAATAAGCTTGAAAATAAAAACCCAAACTAATGATTTGAGCCCCTTGTAAATGTGTATAACCCGGAAGATAAACATTTAAATTCTCTTCACTTAATGTATTAAGCGTTTCCAAAAGCTTAAGAATTTCACCTTTGATTACTTCAACCTTATCTCTTGTATATAATTTCATATCTAAAGCTATTTGATCATTTCTTGAACGGGCCGTATGAAGTTTTTTGCCAACAGAACCAATTTTTTTAATTAACGCTTTTTCAATAGACATATGAATATCTTCATCTTCTATTTTAAACTCAAAAACATTATCTTCTATTTCTCCCTTTATTTCGTTTAATCCATTAATAATTAATTCTTTTTCATCAGCACTAATAATATTCATTTTACTAAGCATCTCTACATGGGCAATGCTTCCTTGGATATCGTAATCATATAGAATATAATCGAAAGTGATTGAATTATTATAAGCATCTAATAACGCCGATGCATTTTTATTAAATCTTCCATTCCATAATTTCATATTTATTTTCCTTTCAGTTTTGCTTCCATCATTGCATTGATTTTAAATGGTAAATTAAATAAATTAATAAAACCTTCCGCATCGTGGTGATTAAAGAATTCACTTTTACCAAAAGAAGAAATACATTCCTCAAATAAAGCATAATCTGATGTCATACCAGCGAGTATTATATTGCCTTTATACAGTTTAACTTTTACTGTTCCTGTTACATTTTGTTGTGTTTCATCAACAAATGCATCAAGTGATTCTCTTAATTTATTGAACCAAATGCCATCATATACTAACTCAGCATATTTTTTTGCTATGGTTTCTTTAAATTGAAATGTTAATTTATCTAGTGTTAATCGTTCTAAATTTTGATGTGCATCATATAAAATTGTGGCACCAGGTGTCTCATAAATACCTCTTGATTTCATACCTACTAATCGATTTTCTAATAAATCAATGACACCAATAGCATGGTCGCCACCTATTTTATTTAATTTTTTTAAGAGTTCTGCTGGTTTCATGGCAACACCATTAACTTCCGTTGGAATACCTTTCACAAATGTGATTGTTAACTCTTCAGGCATATCATTTGCCTCTTCAAGTGTTTTACTCATCATTAATATTTTTTTATAATCAATTGCATTGGACGGATTTTCTATATCTCCACCTTCATGACTAATGTGCATAATATTTTGATCTCTTGAATATATTTTTTCTTTTGTTGCAGTTATTGGAATATTATTTTCTTCTGCATAATGTATTGCGTCTTCTCGGGATTCAATATCCCAAATTCTCCACGGAGCAATTACTTGAATACTCGGATCTAAAGCTGCAATTGAGGCTTCAAATCGTACTTGATCATTGCCTTTACCTGTACAACCATGGGCAATAAATTTGGCCCCTTCTTTATGGGCAATTTCAACAAGTTTCTTACTGATTAATGGTCTTGCAAGAGAAGTTCCTAACAAATATTTGCCTTCATAAACTGCATTTGCTTTGAGTGCTTTAAACACATAATTTTCAACAAATTCATCTGTTACATTTTCAATATAAATTTTACTCGCCCCAGAAGCAATCGCTTTTTCTTCTAAGCCTTCCATTTCATCTTCTTGTCCAACATTGACACATGCTGCTATTATTTCATAATCATATTTTTCTTTGATCCAAGGGATAATTATTGATGTGTCTAAACCGCCTGAGTATGCTAATATTAATTTTTCTTTCATTACCTTCACCTTCCTTTAAATTAAAAAACTCCCTCTCATTTAGAGACGAAGTTATCGTGGTTCCACTCTAGTTAAAGCCATAGGCTTTCACTCTTTAATTCGTTAACGGTTATTAACCGGATGATTCTACTCAATGTTCAAATCAACAATTCATAAGCTCTCTTCATATATTCTTAGTTACTAGACTCACACCCTACTCTAGCTCGCTTGAACCTCAAAATATACTACTCTCTTAATCAATATTTTTCTTTATTAGTTGAAAGTATATTGTATGTAAAGATAAAAGTCAACACTTTTTTGTATTTTTATTCATTTATTAGTATAAATATTAGTTTGTGATTAAAAAAAGTAGAGATTATGTACGTTCTCCACCTTTTAAAACATTTTTAAATATTGGTTGTTTATTACTATATTTTAAATTTAAACCTGTTAAATAGATATGATTTGGGAAATTTTGATCAATGGTTTCAAGTATTTTAATCAACCTTATAATAAATTCTCGCGTCTTTAAAGTGTAAATGTCTTTTTCTTCCTTATGATAAGTATAAAGCACCCAATTTTTAATTGATTCTGAATCTACATCCCAATGACTACCATAAGCTTTTTTATAAAGTTTTAGTATTCGATGGGTTAATTCCAAATAGTGATCTGGACTAATGCTATCTAAATAGATTACACTCTCTCTTATATTTTTAAAGCCATCATCATATGTATTACGAGAGATTCCTAATCGTTGAGATAAAGCTTCATTAGATAAAATACCTTTCTCTTCATCAGCAACAATTGATTCAGCACCAGTAAAAAGAAACATGGTCTTTATTAAATCGCCTGAAACAGTTAGGTCAATTAGATGCTTCATATTCTCATAGGCGTTTGTTCGAATATCAGAACGTTCATTAGTAATCAAGTCGATTTCATCTATTGTTATTATTAATCCGTTATAGCCCAATAATTCTGTTAACTTTGAAAAAGCCTTAAAAAAATCAAACATATTGCTTTTATCTACAGAACCAATCACATTGAACTTTTTCTTTACTTCATAAGGAATGTTTTGTTCCCCACTTAACCATGAGCTAATGGCACGGGTCAACTTTTCGTCATTCTTAATCTTACTCCTAATATAATTTAACAGGGCTCTAGCAAAGGTGTCGTTATATTTTTGAATTTCCTTAATCACTTGATTAATTTCTTGAGTTGATTGCACTTTATCGGGGGCATTTTTTAAGTTATCAATCCAAATTTCGAAGATATCATCAAAGGTTGCTAAACCCTTTGTATTTTTTACATATAAATGATGCATGACATAGTAATACAAATCATCCAATTTATTCATACGAAAAACTCGATCAATTTGCATCATTGCTACAACAAAATCATCTTCAAGAGCTATTTCTTTTAGCTCATGGACTAAAAATGATTTGCCAGTACCATAGCTGCCTAAAATGAATTTAAGCGTACCAGAGCCTATTTTAAGCTGTTCAAGGTTTCTTTTAAATTCCTTAACTTCATCGTCTCTACCAATCATTACTTCATCAATATATTTTTTGGGTATGCCACCATTTTTTAACGCATTAATGATTATTCTTGCATCTTTTGTGTCAATCCTCATGCATTCCTCCATTTCTAAATTATTCTTATTTTATCATAATTCTTACATAATGTTAACAAAGGATTAAATATACACCTTTTCTCAATGTATAGTTGTCAATTAAAGCATAATAATATATTATAGATAATGTAGGAAAGAAAATGGAGGTAAAAATGGGAAATTTATTTGGCACCGATGGGGTGCGCGGCGTAGCAAACACAGAGTTAACTAACGAATTAGCTTATAAACTTGGTAAATATGGTTCACATGTTATAACAAAAGGTAAAAAGAATTCTAAAATTATTATCGGAAAAGATACTCGTATTTCAGGAGATATGCTTGAATCAGCAATGATTTCAGGCATTTTATCAACGGGATGCGATGTAATCAAAGTAGGCGTGGTACCAACACCTACCATAGCATTTTTAGTGAGACACCTTAAAGCAGATGCTGGGGTTATGATTTCAGCTTCTCATAACCCAGTAGAATTTAATGGTATTAAGTTTTTTAACCATGAAGGTTTTAAATTATCAGATGCTGTAGAAGATTCTATTGAAGATTATATTTTAGGAAATAAAGCATTAGAACACATTGTTTCAGGTATTAATATTGGTAAGAAAACTGATAATCACGATCTAATGCATCACTATTCAAACTATGTTAAAAGTACAATTGATTTACCTTTAGACGGCTTAAAAGTCGCTTTAGATTGTGCCAATGGTGCAGCTTATGAAGTAGCACCTAAAACCCTAAAAGCTTTAGGGGCAACAGTTTTCACCATTAATGACCGACCCGATGGTTTGAACATTAACGTCAATTGCGGTTCCACATATCCAGAGGATATTCAAAAATTGGTTATTGAAAAAGAAGCCGATTTAGGATTAGCCTTTGATGGTGATGCAGACCGTTTAATTGCAATTGATGAAAAAGGTCAAATTGTTGATGGCGATAAAATAATGGCCATTTGCGGCAATCATTTAAAGAAAATCAATGCATTAAAGGATAACACTATCGTCTCGACAGTTATGAGTAATATTGGATTCGATATTTCTTTAAAAGAAAATAATTTAAATACTATTAAAACAACTGTTGGTGACCGCTATGTTTTAGAAGAAATGAAGAAAAATAATTATAGCCTTGGTGGTGAACAATCCGGACATATTATTTTCTTAGAACACAATACAACCGGTGATGGTTTATTATCTGGAATTCAACTCATTAATGCCATGCTTCACTCTAAAAAGAAATTATCAGACCTGGCGAGTATTATGAAGAAATACCCACAAGTGCTCATTAATGCAGAAGTCCATAATGATAAAAAACATGGTTTTAATCAAAATAAAATCATTAATCAGGAAATTAAACGGGTAACAGAATATTTCGATGGCAATGGTCGAGTACTGATTCGGGCCAGTGGAACTGAACCCCTTGTTCGAGTAATGATTGAAGGTAAAAATATTGAAGAAATAAGAAAACATGCAGAAGATTTAGCAACACTAATTGAAAAACAATTAAGTTAAAACACAAAAATACTAAGCATATGCTTAGTATTTTTTATTTACAAATATTTTGAGGCTTCTCTTTTACTTAAATTTGATAATTTTGTATTATTAACAAAAGTTGCAACGACGTCTCTATTCGTCTTAGAATATTCTCTTAATGCCCAACCAATGGCCTTATTAATGAAAAATTCCTTGCTTCCAAGATTTTCATTTATAATTTGAAAAAGTAACGCTTCATCTGTATCCTCTTTATATTTTAGTTGAAATAGAATTAAACTTCTTTGTAACCAAATGTTATTTGAATTCTGCCATTTCTCATGATATTTTTTAATCAATATTGGATACTTTTTAAAGAGTTCGGCAACTAGATGTGCTGCAATTAAATCTACAGTATCCCACCAAGATTTGTTAGTAATCAAATATTCAAGGACTGCAATAGAATCTTTAGTTAGTTTTTTCTTATATTTTTTTAAAAAATCAAGGTAAATGTATTGAAATTCTCTTTCATTTAATGACCAAATTTCTTTTGAATCTTTATAAAGATCTTCTAATGAAAAATAATCATTACTCTTTTTATATGCTCTTACCAAATCTCTTCTTTTTTTCGACTTCAATCCAATAAAATCAAACTTATTTTTCATATAAGCACACATATTTTTAGAATTTTCTTGATTATAATTTTTTCTAAAATAAGCAGTTAACTTAGAATAATCAACACTCATTTAAATCACTGATGCATTTACAAGAATCTTCAATAATCTCGTAAGACGTTTTTCATCTACTGCATCAAATCGATTGAGTGATGGGCTATCAATATCTAATACACCTAGTAACGCATCTTTATTAAAAAACCGAATAACTATTTCACTTTGAGAAACAATGTCACATGTAATATGCCCAGGAAAATCACACACCTTGGGTACTACATGATTGGTTTCATTAAGAATAGCACTACCACAAACACCATCACCAATTGCAATACGACTCACAGCAGGTTTGCCATAAAATGGTCCGAGTACAAGTTCTTCTTCCTTTAATAAATAGAATCCGGTCCAATTAATATCTTCTAATAATAAGCCTAAAAGTGAGGAAAAGTTTGCTAAATTAGCTATAAAATCTGTTTCTTCATGGACTAACTTTTTTAATTGTTCTTCAATATGATTATATATTTCTTTTTTATCATGACTATCAATTAATGGTATTACTGGCATTTTATTTCTCCTTTTATATTGACTAATAGCTTATAATAATTCTATTATATAATTTTTAAGAAAAAAATCTATTAAATAATAGAAAAAAGCACATGCCTTATAGACATATGCTTAATTATTTAATTATTATTTTTTATTTTTTATAATAAATCTTCTACTGCTTTCATTGCTTTGTCATAATCAATATGATCTGTAACTTCAGGTACAAACTCAACATACTTAACAGTATTATCTGGATTAATTATGATAACACCTCTAGCCAGTAATCTAAATTCATCAATTACAAAACCATACTTCTTACCAAAATCTAAATCTTTGTGATCTGATACAACGACGCCATTTTCTGTATCATGACTTGAACAAAATCTCTTTTGTGCAAAGGGTAAATCTACAGTAATGGTTACTAGAGCAACATCATCTTTTAAATTTTCAATTTTTTTATTAAATTCTTCTGCTTGAAAAGCACAAACACTTGTATCTAAAGATGGTGCCACACTAATGATTTTCACTTTATTTTCCGTATTTTCAAAAAACTTATATGGTGAAAGATTTTTATTTACTGCTGTAAAATCAATTGCTTCATCTCCAACTTTAATTGGAGAACCTTTAAGTGTTACTTCATTGCCGCCAAATGTAATTTTTTTCATAACAACCTCCATTTATTTAAACTTTAATTTTATCGTTAATATTATTATAACGCAAATTTGTACTCATTACAAACTTTATTTGAGTTCATTTAGCTGGATAGTTATGTTTTTATTTGACTATTTCAATCTTTTTAGTACTTCAATTAAAAACTCATAAACTTTTTTAACAGATGAAATACTTACGTGCTCATCAGGTGTATGCACATCATACATATTAGGTCCTAAGGAAACCATATCTGCTTCTCCAATTTTCTCTTTCAAGAAACCACATTCTAGCCCTGCATGAATGGCATCAACTTCTAATGGTTGTTCATACATTTCTAAGTAAACTTCTTTCATCAAGTTTCTAATATATGACTTCTTCTCAAAAGTCCATGCTGGATAACTTGCAATAAGTGTCTGTTTTGCATGGGTTACTTTTGCTAATTGATGAATTCGATCAGTTATTTCATCTTTTAAAGACTTCACAGAACTACGTACAGCACTGTTTAAATCAATTTTATCTGCTTCAGTTTTGATGACACCAATATTAGAAGAACTTTCAACTAAACCTTCGATATCCACACTCATACTTTGTACACCTTGAGGCATTAATCGCATGATTGCTATTAAATCATCTTTATTTTGGTGAGTAATCATTTCATTTAGTGAATCAATTTTTGCGTAATTAGTGATTACATATTGGTCCGAAGTCTTTAACTCTTCTTCTATTTTCTCTTCCATCTCGTCCATTATAGTTTCAAATATCTTGTTATCATTAATTGAAATTTTTGCTCGACAACGCTTTGCAATAGCATTCATTTTTTCTCCACCATTAACGGAGTGAATACCAATTTCTGTTACTTCATTAAGAGCGGCTAATATTCTCCCCATCAATCTAATGGCAGAAGCTCTTTTTTTGTGAATTTCTACCCCTGAATGTCCACCTAATAAACCATCAATAGCAATTTCATAATGATAATCGTATTGGTTTTTAACATAGGCAATCGGTAATGACAAATTACTGCGAACGCCTCCAGCACACGATGCCAGTAAAACCCCTTCTTCTTCAGAATCTAAATTAATCAGCACATCACCTTTTACTTTACCTTTTTCTAAACTGAGTACACCTTCCATACCCGTTTCTTCATTCGTTGTCACAAGTAACGTTAATTCTGGGTGATAAATATCATCTGAGTCAAGAATAGCTAAACCCATAGCCACTGCAATACCATTATCAGCTCCTAAAGTTGTGCCTTTCGTTCGAATCATATCCCCATCTACATATATATCAATTGGATCTTTTTCAAAATCAAAATCTACATCTTCTTTTTTAATGCACACAATATCCATATGTCCTTGTAAAATAACACTTTTACCTTTTTCATAGCCTGTTGTTGCAGGCTTTTTAATAATTACATTTAAAGCCTCATCTTGTAAAACTTCAAGATTTCTTTCCTTTGCAAAATCAACTAAATAATCACTCACTTCTTGCTCATTGCCAGAACCTCTTGGTATTTCGGTTAATTTTTCAAAGTACTTCATTACCTTTTTTGGTTCAATACCTTCTAATACATTATTCATAAATCCCCCCATTTAAACTTTTTCTTCTACTTTCTTAATTTTATCATTATTCAAATCAATTAACAATGAATACAAAAAAAAGAACTGAATATTAATCAATTCTTTCTTCAATGGTACCGCCACCAATAATATTGTCATTTTCTTCATCATAAAAAACAACGGCTTGACCTAAAGTAACAGCCCTTACTTCTCCAAAAATTACCTTTACGCGGTCCTCATCTAAAGGAATCAATTGGGCTGGCTTCGCTTGAGCATTGTATCTTATTTTCGCTTGAACTGAAATTTCTTCCGTAAGCCTGTCAAAGGGAATAAAGTTAAGGTCTCTTGCAATGAGTCCCTTTGAAAAAGTATCCTTGTTGTCACCAATGACCACTTCATTTTTTTCAGCATTAATATCAACAACATAGGCTGGTTTGCCAAAAGTAATCCCAAGACCTCTTCTTTGTCCAATGGTATAACTGACAATGCCTTGGTGCTGACCTAAAATCTTGCCTTCTGTATCAACAAAATTTCCTTTTGTAATTTGATAATCGGCATTTTCTTTAATAAAATCTACATAATCATCATCAACAAAACATATTTCTTGACTATCGGGTTTATCTGCAACAACTAGGTCTAATTCATCAGCAATTGCTCGGATTTTTTCCTTACTTGTAAAATCTCCTAATGGAAACAACGTATGTTTTAATTGTCTTTGTGTCATATTAAATAGAGCATAGGTTTGATCTTTTTGATCTGCCTTAGACTTTTTTAATAAGTAACGATCATTTTCTTCATCATAAACTTTTTTTGCATAATGTCCTGTAGCAACATAATATGCCCCTAAATCATGGCTTCTTTGCAAAAGCTCTTCAAACTTAATAAATCGATTACAAGCGATACATGGATTTGGTGTTCGACCTTTTCCATATTCATCTAAAAATAAATCAATTACTTTTTCTTGAAATACTTCTTGAAAATCCATTACATAAAATGGAATACCTAGTTTATTGGCTACCATTCTTGCATCTTCAACCGCTGATAACGAACAACAACCCCCATCATCAGCTATTTTTTTTGAGTCATCTTGCCAAATTTTCATCGTTACGCCAATGACATCATATCCTTGTTCTTTTAATAAGTAAGCTGCAACGGAACTATCTACACCACCACTCATACCTAAAACAACTTTGTTTTTATCTAAACTCATTTTTTCTCCTAACTTAAACGATTGATTATTATCTTCATTTTTTCAATAACATAATCTATTTCTTCTTTTGTATTTTCTTCATTTAAACTGAACCTTATAACTGCATATGATTTATCCAATCCCATGGCTTTTATGACGTGAGACTGTTTGATTGATCCGGATGTACAGGCTGAACCACTTGACACACATATCTTCTCTAAATCCAAGTTCATTAATAAAGACTCATTTGAAATATCCTTAATAGCAATATTAATATAACCTGGCAATCTTTTAGCTGCTATGCCATTAAAAATTATATGGTCAAATTTTTTCTTTAGCTGGTCAATCATATATTTTTCTAAATCTTTGATTATTTTATTCCTGTTATCAATAGATTTCTTTGCAAGGGTCAATGCCTTTGACATCCCCCTAATACTAGCAATATTCTCCGTACCTGGTCTTAGACCTCTCTCTTGAGCACCACCAAATAGAATATTCTCAATGTCAGTTCCTTTTCTAATGTATAAAGCACCAATGCCCTTTGGTCCGTGAAACTTATGTGCTGATAATGATAATAGATCTACACCTAATTTATTGACATCTAGATCTAATTTCCCGACGCCTTGAACAGCATCTGTATGAAATATAATTTCTTTATCTTTTATTAATTTTGAAATTGCTTTTATATCTTGAATAACACCTGTTTCATTGTTTGCCAACATGATACTTATTAAAACGGTGTCTTCTTTAATGCTTTTTTCTAACTGATTCAGATCTATCGTACCATCTTTATTCACATCTAAATAAGTTGCTTTGTAACCTTCTTTTTCAAGGGCTTTGAAAGTATTTAAAACCGATTTGTGTTCAATCTTACTTGTAATGAGATGTTTTCCTCTCATATTTTTGTTTCTTAGAATACCTCTAATAGCCCAATTATTTGATTCTGTACCCCCACTGGTAAAATAAATTTCTTTGTTGGAAGCATGAAGCATTTTTCCGATTTGTAATCTGGCTTCATCTATAGCTTGTTTTGATTGAAGTCCCAAATGGTAGATACTTGAAGGGTTACCGCAGTATTCAAGTAGATACTTTTTCATCTCTTCAAAAACTACAGTATTCAGTTGAGTTGTCGCTGCATTATCCATATAAATATATTCATTCATAAAATCTCTCCATTCCTTACATAAAGCCATTATATTAATCCTTAGTAATTTTGTCAAGATTATTTCCTTCTTATTATGTTCACATGTACAAATAATATTTTTAATAACATATTAACAAAATACTAGATATGATTTCCTCAACATGTTACAATATATTCGCATTTGCAAATAAATTATTTTATAAATTGAAGAAATTGAGACAAGGAGGAAAAGATGAAAAAAATAGGACTATTACCAAGACTAATTATTGGTATTATTTTAGGTATAATAATTGGAAGTTTAGGAATTGAATGGTTAACTAGAATGCTTATAACTTTCACAGGAATATTCGGCAATTTCTTAGGGTATATCATTCCATTATTGATTATCGGATTTGTTGCCCCAGGTATTGCAGAGTTAGGATCAAAAGCCGGAAAATTACTCGGTTTGACGGCCGGAATTGCTTATGCATCAACCATACTCGCTGGTACATTTGCTTTTATTGTTGCCAGTATTGTCATACCAAATATTGTTAACGAAGGCTCTACAATTGCTATTGACATCCTCCCCGCTCGTTCCTATCGTCACGAACGAGGATTCCTAAAAGAAACTTACGAGGTTGTCTGCTGATTAAATGCCAGTCTATTTCTAGTAGGCAAGTATAACGCAAACTTTAGGCTGTGCCATCAGCCCTCTTGGGATAGCCGATTATACATTTCAGTAGTATAATCATAGCATTTATGCTACTATAGGCACTCAAGCACTTAGACTATTACCATCTAAGCAGATTGTTCTCTAACTTGCCAACCTTTTAAATGTTGATCAGCAATATTTCTTGCTGCATTTAAATCAGAATGGATGTGGTTGCCACATTGGCATGTGTATAGATTTTTCTTTCGATTCTTTTTTAAAATTTTTCCACAGTTAGAACAACGTTGGGATGTATATTTAGCTTTTACATAAATAACATTAATCCCACTTAATTTTGCTTTGTATTCAATAAATTGTTGCAGTTGATAAAAGGTCCATCGGTTTAAATTTCTATCGGGTCTTTTATGACTTTTAGCTGTCTGACGAATATTTTTAAGATCCTCCATAACTATAGTAGATACTTTCTCTTGCACAGCAAGATCAATCAGCTGTCTACTAATTTTATGGTTTAAATCTGTCATCCATCTTTGCTCTTTATTATAAATTTTCTCGATAACTTTTTGTTTTTTTGCTTTGCCTAATTTTCTTCTTAAAGCATTGTATTTTTTCCGAGTAAAACCTGCATGATTACCACTATGAAACCCACGACTAATTTCTTTACCTTTTGCTGTCTTTACACTGAAAACAGCTAATTGTCTTAAGCCAATATCTATTCCCATAGTGTTTTTTGTATCAACTTTCTCAATATCAAAGCTAATGGTTACTGCAAAGAACCATTTATTCCCTTTAAAAAATAAGCTAGCTTTCCCTAACTTAGCCCCATTTTCGATATGATTTTGCAAATCTGCAAACCTTTCATTTTGCTTAACAGGAAAGGCGTATCTACTTGCCTTATTAGTAAAAAGAGGAATTGAAATAATATGGCCATTGATTTTATAGTTTTGATTGTTGTAGCAAATTGGCTGATTAGGCTTAAATTCAAGTGTTTCTTTTTTTGAATTAGATTTTTTAAATCTTTTATAAAGTGCTTTAACTTCTCTTATATCTTGGTTCTTAACAGCAGAAGGAAGGTTTATGTATGAAAAGTCAGCAGTAGATAATTTTTTATTGTCTTTGTTTAACTCTTTGGCAATAGCTCTTCTGCTTTTTACTACTTCATCGATATTTCTAAAAAAGAGTCTTTGCTTTTTCTTCGTTGGTTTTAAGAGTTCTAACACATATGTGATTGTATTTTTTTTATCATTTTTCTTTTTTGTCATAGATCTCTCCCTTCAAAAGAACCTATCAATATTATACCAAAAATATGTTCGGAAAGATAGTGTTTTTTTAAGATAACTGATTCATCCCCGCCCCTTACGCTAAAGCTTACGGGCGAGGCTTTCTCAGCAAAATTCGGTAATGGGGCAAGCATTTCTGCCTTCTTTGAAATTGAAATACCTGCCATAATGGGTGTCATGACAGCCCTTGTCACAGCCTTTGTCTTTGGCCTTGGCATGGCAGCTATTAAAAGTGATGCGATGTATAAAGTTATGAAAGACTTCCAAGGAATTATTGAAAAAGTTATAACAGTTGTCATTATACCGCTGTTACCTATTCATATCTCAGGTATCTTTGCAAAAATGGCATACTCTGGAGAGGCTTTTAGTACTTTAGCAGTCTTTGGAAAGGTATTTATCGTTGTTATTGCAGTGCATATTACTTACGTTCTTTTTCAGTACATTATTGCTGGTAGTTTTACAGGTATGAATCCTTTGAAAGCTATAAAGACAATGTTGCCAGCTTATTTCACTGCTATTGGTACCCAGTCTTCAGCGGCAACCATTCCTGTAACCGTTGAAGGTGCTAAGAATAATGGGGTAAGACATGAAATTGCAGAATTTGCAGTACCTCTTTGTGCGACTATACATTTAGCTGGTAGTATCATTACATTAACCATTTGTGCCATTGCAGTGATGGCTTTATCAGGTATTACATTAACATTTGGACAAATCTTTCCATTTATAATGATGCTTGGCGTAACAATGGTTGCAGCCCCTGGAGTTCCTTGTGGTGCAATTATGGCTGCATTGGCTTTACTCGAAACCATGTTAGGTTTTAGCGATGCAAACTTAGCTTTAATGATCGCTCTTTATATGGCTCAAGACAGTTTTGGAACTGCTGCAAATGTTACTGGTGATGGTCCCATTGCATTAGTTGTCAACAAATTATCTTTCAAAAGTAAATAATCAAAAAATAAAAAAAGCCTTTCTTCGATTATTGAAGAAGGGCTTTTTTCCTTTAATGGTATAATTCAACGCCACCAAAGGCAGTGAAGCCACTGATTTTCAGTTGTTTTGTATTTTCTTCTCGGTTATGTATTTTATTATCAACGCCTCCGAAAATTGGAAAAACATGATTTTCTGCATTCCATTGCTGAGGCACTTTGATTTCTACACCACCAAACATACAGAAAATATCAATTGTTGCCAGGTCTACATTTTCCATCTCTGCTTGACGCAGGTCTAATTCTGCTCCACCAAACATCACAAAAATTTTACCTCCATTGAAATTTTTGGATAAATTTTTGTTTTCAACACCTGAAAATAAACAAAAAATATTTAAATCACCATTATTCTCAGTATTTACACTTTGATGACTAAATAAATAAAATCCTGCACCAATTAAAACAATTGGCCATAAGAGTCCAATAGGTAAAAAACTTAACATTCCTAGATTATTTAGTTGTAATATAAGACCTAATCCTATAATAATCAATGCATTTTTCTCAGTAATATTTTTCTCGTTGTATAAATACATGCCAGTAAAAATAACCACTAATGGCCAATACTTTCCAATGATGCCTGAACTACTAAAAATACTTAACTGATCTAATAAAACTGAAGCGCCAATAAATAATAATACAATTCCACCAATTTTTCTGCTGTTCATTCCTAACTCCTTCCTTTACTTTACTATAGTTACATTCTATCGCATTTAATAAAGGCTTTCATTAGAGAAAGATTAGAATTTAATAAAAAAAGACTTAAAACTATGATGGTATCCATTTCGAAACCAATTTTACGAATTTACCCCCAACAAACGGCTAAACCTCATGGCGATTTTTGATTTAGTTTTGCGAATTAGCCGATATTTCTATTACATTTTTCCAAAATTTTCGCAATTTTAAATCAAAAATTCGATTTAGTTTTACGAATCGGTCTTTTTCACCTTCTAAATTTTTCTCTAAAAATCCTCACTAATTCTATCCCCTTGTTTCCTCTAAATTTCACTCTAAATTCCTCTTGAACTAACCCCTTCTGGATTTTATTCTAAATTGAAAACCCCTCGTAATTTCTTCTAAACTCACTCTGAACTTTATAAACACCTGGGGAAAAACTGTTTAAAATACTGGGGTTTTTAAATGTTGTGAAAAAGCTGATAAAATCCTGGAGGAATTTTCTTTTGGATGGTGAGTGGATTTTTGAGGGGAATACTGGAGGGGATTTCTTGTGAATATTGATGGGAATTTTGAGGGAAATTTTGGACAATGCGGGGAATTTTTGAATTAAAAAAGACTTAAAACTTTTGTGGGTTTTAAGTCTCTTAAATTTGCTTTCGTAAAACTGAATCAAATTTCGTAGAATTGGTTTCGAAATTGATAGATGGTATCCATTTCGATTCCAATTCTACGAATTTACCCCCAAGAAACGGCTAAACCTCGTGGCGATTTTCGATTTAATTCTACGAATTATCCGATATTTCCATTACATTTTTCCAAAATTTTCGCAATTTCAAATCAAAAATTCGATTTGGTTTTACGAATCACCTATTTTTCACCTCATAAAATCCCTCCTAAATCCGCTCTAAAAACCCTTCCTAATTTCACCCTATTTTCCCTCCTGATTTCCTCCTAAAACCCTCCTGAACTATCCTCACTGATTTAATCTATATTTAAAAACCATCCTAAATTCCTTCCTGATTTTTTCTAAGGCTTATAAAGAACTTGGGAGGAAGATGTTTAAAATACTGGGTTTTTCCAAAGCTGATTAAAAGCCTGATAAAATCCTGGGTAAAGTTCATTGAGGATACTGAGTGGAATTTTGAGTGAATGGGTTTTGAATATTGAGGGGATTTTTGAGAGAGCTTTGGGGGAATGCTGAGTGAGATTGGGGGATTTTTGAATAAAAAAAGACTTAAAACTGTGGTGGGTTTTAAGTCTCTTGGGATTTTGCTTTCGTAGAACTGAATCGAAAGATGTAGAATTGGTTTCGAAGTTGATAGATGGGTTTTAAGTCTTTTAGTTAATTATTCTACTGTTACACTTTTTGCTAAATTTCTTGGTTTATCGACATCGTTTCCCCGTTCAACAGAAATATAATATGCAAATAGCTGCATGGATACAATACTTAAAAGTGGTGTTAAAATATCTAATGTATCAGGAATATAAATCGTATAATCTGATATTTCAGCAATTTCAGTGTTACCTCTTTTCGCAACAGATAAAATACTACCTTTTCTTGCTTTAACTTCTTTAATATTTGAAAGCATTTTTTCATACAGATGATCCTGTGTTGCAATTGAAACAACTAAGGTTCCCTCTTCTATTAAAGCAATGGTTCCATGCTTTAACTCTCCGGCAGCAATAGCATATGAATTGATATATGAAATTTCCTTCAATTTAAGTGAAGATTCATAGGAAATTTCTACATCTAAACCCCGTCCGATGAAAAATACACTTTCATTATTAAACTGTTCAGCAGCAATTTTTTGAATATCTTTTGATTGGTCAAGAATTTCTTGAACTTTTCCAGGTATATCATATAAATTTTTTATAATTTTATCATATGTTTCTTTTTCAATAGTACCCAACTCATCAGCCATGTATAGTGCAATTAAATAAAATGTCATTAACTGAGTTGTAAAGGCCTTTGTTGAAGCCACACCAATTTCAGGACCTGCCCATGTATAAAATACATCATCAGATTCTCTCGCAATAGAAGAACCAACAACATTTACAATACTCATAATTCGTGCCCCTTGCTCTTTTGCGATGCGAAGAGATTGTAATGTATCTAAGGTTTCTCCTGATTGACTAACCGTAATGACTAATGTCTGATTATCAATTAGTGGCTCTTTGTATCTAAATTCTGAACCAATTTCTACTTGCACTGGTAATTTTGAAAACTTTTCAATGACATATTTGCCAACAAGTCCCGCATGATACGACGTACCACAGGCAACAATGTATATTCTAGATATTTTTTCTAGTTCTTTTTTTGTTAAATTAATACCGTCTAATTCTATTTTTCCTTCAGCATTAATGCGACGGTCAATTACTTTTTGGATGCCTTCCGGTTGTTCATTGATTTCTTTAATAGTAAAATGCGGATACCCACCTTTTTCAGCTGATTCAATATCCCATTCGATGGTTTCAATCTTGTTATCCATTAATTGACCTAATGCATTGTATATTGAAACATTGTCTTTAGTTAAAACAGCCATTTCTCCATTTTCTAAATAGACAACTTTTTTTGTATGCTTTAAAATCGCTGGTACATCTGAGGCAATAAAATTCTCTTCTTTACCTAATCCAACAACTAAAGGACTATCTTTTCTTACTGCTACTAATTTAGAAGGATCATCCTTAGCTATAACGCCTAAAGCATAAGCACCTCTTAAGCGCTTAACAGATTTTTCTACAGCTTTAACTAAATCTCCATCATAAAATTCGTCTATTAAGTGGGCAATGACTTCCGTATCAGTATCTGACATGAAAACAACACCTTTATCTTCCATTAACCATTTTTTAATTTCCATATAGTTTTCAATAATTCCATTATGAATCACTGCAATACTTTGGGCCTTATTATAATGGGGATGGGCATTCACCTCTGATGGCTCACCATGAGTTGCCCAGCGGGTATGCCCAATACCTACATTTGAAAACAAATCGCCATTAATTGCTTCTTCTAAATTCTTGATACGACCAGCTTTTTTATTAATATAAAGTTTATTGTCTTGATTGATGGCAATACCAGCTGAATCATAACCTCTGTATTCAAGTTTCTTTAATCCATCAATTAAAACCGGTACAGCATTATTTATTCCAATATATCCTACAATTCCACACATATTTAAACCTCCTATAGTCTCATAATAACCAATAGGAATAGTTAGTTTCATATTTTACATGAAATCAATTTTATCGATAAATCACTTTATCCTTTGTTTGATTTCTATCGATTATAAAAACCGTAAGGCACCCGCCGAATATCGATTAACCTTAACCTCGTCAACTCATTTGAGTCCTGGCGCTTTGTAATACTTATATTACTCTAGTAAAAAATATTCACCTCCATTTGTTATTACTTAACTATTCCATTTCAGATTATAACATACATTACTTTAGTAATACTAGTTTATTAAGTTCTAAAATGCTATAATGGGGTTGTGAGGTGTTTTTATGAAGAAAAATGAAGCCATAAAAGATATTATTAGTGTCGCAATACTTGCAGGCAAAATTATGTTAGAAAATGGTGCTGAAACTTATCGTGTGGAAGATACCATTACAAGAATTTGTCATTCAAACAATATCGATGAAGCAGAAGTTTTTGTTATTCCAACAGGCATTTTCTTATCTATTGATTTTAATGATAAACTTTATTCATATATTAAAAGAATCAATGCTATCAATATAGATTTACATATCATTTCTTTAGTAAATGATTTTTCCCGGTCCTACGTTAATCAAGAAATTACGACGAAAGAGGCCATAGATGCATTAAACGAAATCGCTAAGGCACCGGATTTTAAACTACTCACCCGATGTTTTTTTGGTGGGCTCAGTGGTGGGTTCTTCACAATTATGTTTGGAGGCAATGCATTAGAATTACTATTAGCATTTATTACAAGCTTTTTAGTTATTTTTTCTGTAACGGAATTTAATAAATACAGTCAGTCTTTTTTTCTAAGAAATATACTTGGTGGCCTTGTGAATACAAGTGTTGCTATTACTTTAACTTATTTTGTAAGTAAATTAGATATTATGCCAATAGATTTCAATAAAATTATCATTGGATCCATTATGCCGTTAGTACCTGGCGTAGCTTTTACTAATGCTATTAGAGATTCCATCAACGCAGATTTTGTTTCTGGTGTCTCTAAACTTTTAGAAGCAACAATTATCGCCGTTGCCATAGCAATCGGTGTTGGTTTTGTATTACAGATTAATCTTAGCTTTTTAGGAGGTTTTTAAATGAATTATTTATCATTTATTTATGCTTTTATCTCAACAGCTGGATTCTCAGTCCTTTTTAATATCCCAAAGGACTGTATTATTAAAGCTTCATTTATCGGTGCAGTTGGTTGGACGATTTATTCAATTTTCCCTTCTGAGTCGACTATTATAACAGCTTTTTTTGCCTCTCTTACCATTGGCATTTTAGGAGAAATTTTTTCAAGAATTTTCAAAGAACCTGTTACAATATTCATTATCCCGGGTATTATACCTATAGTGCCAGGATACGGTTTATATTATACTATGCTAAAAATTATTGAAAAAGACTATCAAAGTGCTACAAATATCGGTTTTGAGTCAATTATTATTGCGTTACTCATCGCAAGTGGCTTAATGGTTTCTGCTTCAATCAGTAAATTAATTCAAAGAAAAGCATAATAGAAAATAATAACTATTGACAAAACAAAAAGTCAATGATATTTTTAATGATAATGATTATCAGTTGTACATGGAGGTATTATACAATGAAAAAACTATTAGTATTATTAATCATAGCATTATCTGTTAGTGGTTGTTCTGCAACAGAACCAAATGCTAAAGAAATTATTGGGGTCTCTATTGTTCCACAAGAAACCTTTGCTAAAGCTATTTTAGGCGAGAGTTATGAAGTTGTAACGCTTATTCCACCAGGTAGCTCTCCGACTTCTCATCAGCCATCAATACGTACACTGCAAAAGTTAAGCGAAGCGAAACTATACTTTTCAATTGGTGTCGAAACTGAAGAAGCAAATATTTTACCAACAATAAAGGAATACGATAATTTAGAAATTATAGACCTTGCTAAAGCCGTTGATGAAATATATCCTGCTAGATTTTTTGAGGAAGATGAAGAGGACCACGATGCTTATGAGGGTGAAGAAGAAAATCATGACCATGACGGAAGAGACCCGCATATTTGGCTTTCACCTAAGAGAGCCATTGCTATGGTTGAAATTATGACAGAAGAATTAATTAAAACTTATCCTGAGGATAAAGCATTATTTATAGAAAATAAGGAAAAGTATAAAGAGAAACTGATTGCTCTAGACAAATACATCCAATCAAAAGTTAAAAATGCTAACACAAAAGACTTTATTATTTATCATCCATCTTATGGTTACTTAGCAGATGATTATGGATTGAATATGATTGAAATAGAAACAGATGGTAAGGCAGCTAACATTAATAGATTAGATGAAATTGCTAAAATAGCCAAAGAAAAGAATATCAATGCTGTGTATTATCAAGAAGAGATGTCCTTTAAACAAGCTGAAATCATTGCAAATGAAATAGACGGTGAAATTGTCAAATTAACACCTTTAAGCGCCGACTATATTGAAGGTCAAAAGAATTTTATTGATACATTGGTGGGTGAATAAATTGAGTAAACTCATAGAAATAAAAGATTTAACCGTTAAATATGATGACTATACTGCAATAGAAAACGTTAATTTTTCAATTGCAGAAAATAAGTTCATTACTATCATTGGTCCAAATGGCGGTGGTAAAACCACATTGATTAAAGCAATTTTAGGTTTTATTGAACCACATAAAGGAGAAATTATAAAATCACCTAATTTAAAAATTGGATATGTACCACAAAAAAATAGTTTTGAACAAGAATTTCCTATTAGTGTAAGTCAAGTCATCCTTTCAGGCGATCTAGAAAATAAAATAAAACTACTCCATCGATTTAAATCTAAAAGCTGGAATAGATTAGACGAAACCTTAAAACGATTAGATATTATTAATTTAAAAGATCAACAAATTAATGAATTATCTGGAGGTCAATTACAAAAAGTTCTTCTTGGACGTGCGATTATATCTAGTCCAAATCTATTAATTTTAGACGAACCTTTTTCAAACATTGATACCAATTCAACAAATAAATATTTTCAGTTATTAAAAAGATTGTCACAGGATATGGGCATTTTAATCATTTCTCATGATATTGGTATTATTACCTCTTTCACTGATGATGTGGTATGTATGAACAAGACAGCTCACTACCACCATGGTAGTCATTTAACTAATGAAATATTGCAAGATACTTATAGTTGCCCTGTTGAACTCATTGGTCATGGGATTCCACATCGCGTATTTCCTGAACACTTGGCAGGTGATTCAAATGATTAATCTGATTTTTCGCTATGAATTCTTACAAAATGCAGTCATTGGTGCCTTATTTGCCAGTATCATTACTGGTATCATTGGTTCAATTATTGTTGAAAAAAAATTAGTAATGCTCAGTAGTGGTATTGCCCATATCTCCTTTGGAGGGATTGGTCTTGGTTATTTAATAAATGTTGAACCGATTCATACAGCTTTTATTTTTTCCATTTTATCATCTATTGGAATTGTTAAATTAAATAATTCTAACAAGTCATACCCTGATTCTTTAATTGGAATCTTCTGGTCTTTAGGTATGGCATTAGGTATTTTGTTTATCTATTTAAATCCGGGTTATCCACCGGATGTTAACTCTTATCTTTTTGGTGATATTTTAACCATCACTAAAAGTGATTTAACACTAATCATTGGTACAACTGTCATTATTGTCTCGGTTTTTATGATGTTTTTTAATTATTGGCTAGCTTACTTCTTTGATGAAGAGTTTTTTCACACTTTAGGCTTTAGTAAAAGCTTTTTCGATTATACTTTGTTTATATTAATTGCAATTGCAATTATCGCCCTTGTCAAACTTGTTGGTATTATTTTAATCATAGCACTTTTAACACTACCAACGGCAATGGCAAAACTTTTTTCCAATACCTTTAATAAAATTATATTTTTAGCTAGTGGCTTCTCATTCGTTTTTATCATGAGCGGCTTATATATATCATACATTTTAGACATCCCTTCTGGGGCATCAATAATTATATCATCAGCAACAATATATTTTATAACATTAGCAATAAAAAACTAGGGATTTCTCCCTAGTTTTATTTTTTTATTTCTCTAAAAAGTATGTCCTTTTTTGGGAACGATACACATTAATACTAATTTGCTATCAGAAGTGTTTTTAAATTGATGGGTTTCCCCGGCAGGAATGTATGCAATAGACCCCTTTTCAATCTTATTTTCTTTTCCATCAAGAAACAAAACCCCTTCACCTTCTAAAATATAATTAATATGGGGCCATCCATGGTTATGCTTAGGTGTGTAACCATCGACTGCGACTTCAAAAGTTCGCATGACATGATCAGCCCACCCATCATCAGGTCCAATTAAAACCTTCATCATGGCATTTTTTGCATCAGGATGTGTTACTTCTACTTTTTCAATATTTTTCTCATGATTTAACATTTTCCACCTCTCTTAATTTTATCTTTTTCTTTATTGTACAAAATCGCTTCGCAATGGTGACCCTTGATCACTATCGCGAAGTGATTTTTATGTATTGATAGTAGACCTTTTTTTGAAAATGTATTATTGTTAAGTTACCACACGAAACAATTTAA